>Ga0180438_10000380_pt1 | contig 87978 bp, 85 predicted proteins | sample SS_ome_12_FD_132455 | JGI IMG/M metagenome (GOLD analysis project Ga0180438, IMG submission 132455) | Hypersaline lake sediment archaeal communities from the Salton Sea, California, USA - SS_3_D_2 metaG | ecosystem: Environmental > Aquatic > Non-marine Saline and Alkaline > Hypersaline >... | reverse complement strand
ATCACATCTTCTTAGAAGAGAAATAAAATAATCGAGATCCATCCTATACTAAACGAAAAGAGATTTGCTACTAGTGAATAAACTAAACTTCGTCTGTATGAAATTGATAAAAATGATTTCAGAATGAAACTTTCAGACAATATTGCGAATAACTCTGATGTGATGAAGTAAATGTGAAACTCTCGAATATATACTGAAATCAAGAACCAGGTTACGGGCATAGAAACCAAGTTTCCAATAAGTATGGCTTTGAAAATTTTTGAAGTCTGAATCTTCTTTGCTAAAAGTAATAGAATTAATAATTCTGCACTAACTGTCAATAGAAAAGCTTGAAAAAAACTGAATAAATATGGATCAACCAAATTCAAATATTCAAACATCCTAATTATTAATGTTAAACTCCATTACAAAGAATTGTTTGACATGATAAGAAAAACCTCAATCATTCTTGTTACACTTATTGTTCTATCTTTCCTTCCCAGCATGATTCCACAAACATATGCTGATATTCTTCCAAGAGTCCGATGCAGATTTAGTAAAATGATATACTACTATGGTGAAGATGTGAGATTTTATCTTGATGTTGATGTCTATCCAGGGACTTCGGTAAGTGAATTATATCTTGAGGAACATCGACCTGACGGATCAATAAATAGAGTAGATTTCGGAGTCTTAGATGAGGGAACTTACGAGTTCATTATAAGTAAAGCAGGTTCTCCATCGGGCTATAGGGAATGTGTTCTGATAAGCAAGAGAGAAGACCAAGTCGGATACTCGGAAGTGACACGCTGGAAAGGTGGATATATGATACAGGAATCTGCGACTAAACCAGTCACACCCACATATCCTCCTTATACAACTATTCCCCCAGCTATGACTGAGACAACAGCGACACCCACTACCCAGCCATATTTAGATCCATCTTTTCTTCCAATTTTTGCTATTCTAGTTATTGTTGTGATTGCAGCTATTCTCGTTAGAAATCTGAGATCGCGAGACCAAAGAAAATCAAGAAATAAATAATAGCGCGCGCTTTCCAATCATTTACAGAGCAGCTATACCATATAGGCGAACTTATTGCCTTGCTATGGCAGATAGATGTTGAACCGTCAAAAATGCAGTGGTTCTGGAACAATCCCAGAGAACCGTGCAGGTAGCGTGCGCTAACTAGCTAAAAATAAAAAGTAATACAACTTCTTCATTGAATTATTTATTATTCAATATTATTCTAAAGATACCGCGGGCACTCTCTCCTATATCGCAGCACCATAACTCACCCTTTCTCATGGATAAACCGTGGGGCGATGGATCTTCCTTGCGAAGATCGATCCGGTCAGTGACTTCGCCAGTCTGTTTATCATATCTTAGAATTACTTTATCAGTTGTATGTGAACACCAGATTCCATTACCCTCTTGAGCCATTCCGTGTGGCCGAGCTAATTGTACTGGGAACTTACGGACTATTTTGAAATCTTTAGACTCTACCAGAATTAAGGAGATAGGAGTGGCGAAGGAGGTCAACCATATCATACCGTCATCCCACTCAATATCGTGGATTCTCCCTCCATAGGGAGTTGGGAAGCGATCCACTAGCTCACCAGTGCGATAATCCAGCTTTAAAACCCATGACTCATGAGTATCAGTGGGACGGTAGGGTCTAAGCTCAGTAGTTCCGTTGGAAGCTGTCCATAGATAACCGTCACCAATAGTGACTCCGGAGCTATTCTCCGTGACAGTGGGAAGTTTTCTCAAGACTTTACCTGACTCGTCAAGTAGGTAAAGGTCTTCAAAGATCTGGTCGATAACCCAGAGACCTTCTTCTGTCCACTGCATTCCATTAGGCATTTCACAAGGAGTTGGATAAGCCTCCACAGCATAACCATGCTTTGCAACTACGTTCATGTAATTTTCTTCCTGATGATCAAGCGCGTGTGGTCGTCCAATTAGGTGTGTTGTTGTTTCTAATTTCTATTTTCTCTCGATCAGTTCGATGAGTGTTCCGTCGGGGTCTTCTATAAATGCGATTAATGGTCCTGTTGAGGTGAGCTTGAAAGGTTCATCTGTAATTGTGACTTTCTCTCTACGCATTACTGAAATCATATCTTCCATATTCTTGATTTCGAATGCCAGATGATCGAAAAGTCTATTCTCATAATCGGCCTGAATGAACTTTTTCTGGTTTCGGTACAAGTTCAGTTCAAGTTTGGCTCCCTTTCCTTCTGGATCTTGCAGAAACACTATCTCAGCATTATTCTGAGGTATATCACGTCGGCTTAACAATTTGAGGCCCATTACTCTGGTGTAAAAGTCAATTGACCTATCCATATCACTTGATCTAATACTTGTGTGAGTAAACATGGAGTATCCCATCTTAGTTGGAAAGATTATGAATTTAAGAGTTAACTGATTCTTCCTATTGTTTCTTGGAGCTGGAAACTCTGGTAGCGCGTGCTTTAGTACGTGCGCTAATTCTTTTTTAAGCGAATGTGTTATGAATATTAGAAATAGTTGTAATCTGTGTGATAGGTTTTGACACTTCTTTCCAAGAAATACTTCACGTTTCTAGTTACAGTAATTCTCATCCTGACAGTATCATTATCGATTCAACCTATTATGCAAAGTAATGCACAACTTCCAGATGTTATATACCTAGTCGACTTATCCGTAGGAGGTGTTTTCGAGATTACTTCTCTGTTCCCAGCAACACCAGTCCGCATCGACACGCCTGGAACCCTGATTAACCCATTGGGGCTTTCTGTTGACTCTAGAACAGGAATTGTCTACGTAGCTGATAATACCGTGCCCGGTATCTTCAGTATTACTCCTCCATTCCCATCTGTTCCAGTCAAAATAGATGCTGGTGGTATACTGACAAATCCTCAAGACACTTTCATAGATTCTCAAACTGGGATTGTCTATGTCGCTGGAGGTCTAGCTCAGGCTGTTTATATGTTAACTCCTCCTTTCCCTGCGACTCCAGTACGGATAGACACGGCAGGGCTCCTCTCGTTTCCAGGTAGTGTTTCTTTTGATCAGTCGACCGGTATTGTGTATGTATCCGGCCCAACCGTAGCGTTTGGTGTATACAGTATTACTCCTCCTTTCCCAACCCTTCCAGTAAGGATAGATACCCCGGGAACCCTCCTCGGCGCACAAGGCATTTCAGTTGATCCCACAACAGGTGTCGTGTATGTGGCCGAAACTGGTGGCGTGCCCCAAGGTATCTTCAGCATCACACCGCCATTCCCATCAGTGCCGGTCAGACTAGAAAATCCTGCAGGAGCCTTATCTAATCCTTGGGGTGTTTCAATTGATCCAGTAAAAGGCATACTCTATGTAGGTGTGATAGGACCAGGTGCAGGTGTCTTCAGTATTACCCAACCATTCCCAGCATCTCCTGTGCAGATAGACACTACAGGTAATCCGGTACGAGATGTAGCATATTATCAATCGCTCAACGCTCCTGTCGCTGGAGTAGCTAGTCCAGTAAACAAGCTTGAGATACTAACACCTTACCTAGCATTAGCAGTATTAATCGCAGCAGTCTCAACAGTCATCATTATCGAGAAACGTAAAGGTTAGAAGCACACCCTTTCCAGGTTCGGATCCCACAGATTTTTTGCAGGTTTAGATTAGCTTCAATACAACAGTGTTTTATATTACATTAAAAAAAAGTCTTAAGACTGAGTTTATCATGAATCAGGCGTATAGGCTTCTTATTCCAGCTCTTCTCTTAATTACTATGCTAATAGGATCAGTATCCGCAAATTTTTGTCCTGATATACCTCCACCTCCATATATCCCGGAATTTCCTGAAGAAGATATAATCCAGGTTGAAGCATACATAGACCCGGTAACAACGACGACGACCACAACAGCGACAACAACCGTGGCGCAATCATTGAGACCAGTAATTAATGGTCCTATGCTGCACTTGACAGTAACCTTTGCCGCAGCGACTCCTCCGGCAGATAAGGGAATCCTTATCCTTGTAACAATGTTGCAGGGCAACCCTCCAACAGAAGTGATACTTGATTGTGCAGTCTTTGCGGATCCATCATCGACCATATACACTCTTGATCTTCCCATTACTACTAATGGTGGAATACCCTCAATAGCAGTGTATGCTGCGCTGGTTGAATTTGCTACTGATCGTGCACCGAATGATGGTTTCTACCAAATCACTTCTTTATCAGCATCAGAACCCAATGTGTTTCAAGATTATGAACCAGCACCTGTCGGTGGAATCTCTTCACCAATAAACAAGATCGAATTACTTGCACCTTACCTAGCATTAGCTGGATTAATAACAGTAATATCAGCAGTCTACGTATTCAATAGACGTAAAGACTGAGCATCAGTCCTTCTTTGATAGGGCTCAGCTTAATGGAAAAACATATTATTCCAGCAACCCACACTAATACCTTGGTTCGATGGATACGAATTGAACTCAACCCGTAACCTGTTATCTAGAATTCCTGTCATAATCACAGCTGTTTTCTTGCTCTCATGCTTGATCATCACACCTCAAATTGTGAAGGCTACTGTAACAATCATCAAACCCTCAAGTGCTGACAACCACATAGACGAGGCTTCTCCTTACAGCGTCGGTGGAGGAGGCATCGGCGTTGGATTCAACAGTGGACAAAGAAGACATGGTCTTGTCAAGTTTGATCTATCCACCATACCGGTGGGAGCGATTATCAACTCAGCGACTCTCAGACTAGTAATTACTTCCACCTATGGCGGAAGCCCTGGAGGTAAAACAGTGATGGTGTATCGGGTTACACAAGACTGGACTGAAAATGAGGTGACATGGATCAATGCAAAGTCTGGCAACCCTTGGAGTACACCTGGCGGCGTATGGGCGCCAGAACACTTGGTTTCTACAACAGTAAATCCGCCCAGCAATATGGTAGTTACATGGACTGTGACAGACATCGTCAAAGACTGGATAAGTGAAGGAAAAGATAATTTCGGTTTCATTCTTATCCCTGGCACTTTGACAGATCCTGACTGGGTTACTTTCTGGTCACGCGAGAATGACTTTAGTGATCCTGAAAACAACAATCCAAGATTGACGATAGATTGGGATCAACCTCCTAATCCTAAACCAAGATCTACACCCGTTGGTGGCCTAGTCATACCAACAAACAATCTTGAGATCTTAACACCCTACCTTTCATTAGCTGGACTAATAATGGTCATTTCAACAATCTACGTTATCAAGAGACGTAAAAACTAACCCTAACCTCGAAGCGAGCACACTCTCTAAAGGGAATAATCAATGAATAATTACGAGTTAATTGGGACTTATGTAGCAGATAAAATCGAACTTTCAAAACTTGATAATATTCTTCCTCTACATCCTATAACAAAAGCCAAGTACAAATACGTATATGAAATTGATAAAGAAAAATTTGTTTTCATATACGATTTCGGAAGTATTGTAAGTTTTAATTTAGGTAAAAAAGATCTTGATAAGCTCTTTTTAAAGCTCAGAAAACATATCAAATGTATTGAACACTCCGAACAAGATTCATTCAATATAATAATCAAGAATACAGACGCTGAAGCTGTCGGTTTCAGCGAGGCGACTCTGAATCAACTTGATATAAACAAAATTGAGATGATAGCTGTAGCATTAGCTCAATCTGTAGCTTTAGATCATTATGAGAATATTGTTGATCAACAAATCTTGAAGGTCAGTAAGATAAATGATCATTTAACCAAGTTCGGAAAATTACAATCATCTCATACAAACGTAATAAAATTAATAGGTGAAACGAATAAAGTATTAGGGAATACTATATTCCACGTTGACGTGTTAGATAAACCGCCAGTAACATGGGATTATAAAGATTTAGAAGTTCTTTATGAGAAGGCTAACAGTGTCTTTGAACTAAGCCTTCGATTCAAGAATCTAAAGATCAAAGCGGATTATATCGATAGTCAGCTGACAAGATTTGTTGAAATCTTAAGATCCAGAAGAGCGATGAGGCTCGAGCTTATAATAATACTCTTGATTGCAATAGAAGTCATCATTTACCTATTCGAAATCATAAGAAATCCTTAAACGTCCATGCGCTAAACTCGAAATGCTATTATCTATCTGAATCTATTTTTTGCTGGCGGGCGTGGTCTACCCTGGTTTCTTCTTACGGTACACTCAGACTAAACGAGTGAGTCAATGTTTTTTGTATTATGAGATAGATAGTATCTTCCTTAGGGAAATCCAGGATCCAGTCATTTAATCTCTCGATTATAACTTCTCTATCGATAGATTCTCTCTTTGATAAGAGCCTAATTGAAAATCTATTCTCGAAACTGCAAATCCATGATTCAAGAAGGTCTTTCTTCGTTTCATACGACATGGATTAAAACCCCAAATAATTCTGGTTTTGATTTAGATCTAATGTTTCATAAGGGTTTGAATGAGGGCTGGTCATAGCGCGCGCTGATAAGGTAATAAAAAATGTTTTAAGTTGATATCTTGAATCAAATATGGCTCGTTGACCTAGAGAGTGAGCATGCTTATGGGATGTTTGGATCTGAATAATGCTCGAAGGAATTCCTTTGCATTGATCTTTATCACTGCATTGATTTTTAGTTTCAGCTTCATACTGTTTTCTACCCAATCAGCGTACGCTGCATTTCCTGGAGGAAATGGTAAGATAGCGTTCATGAATTATCAGGACGGTGAAGGGGAAATTTTTGTTATGAACCCTGACGGTACAGGTGTCACTCAATTAACTTCCAACACCGTGAGTGATGCAGCCCCTGCTTGGTCAGCTGATGGAAGCAAAATTGTATTTCAAAGACATGATGGTAACGATTGGGAGATCTGGTCTATGAACGCAGATGGTTCAAACCAGCAGCAGCTTGCAAGTGATGATGATGATGACGAGTTGCCTGCTTGGTCTCCAGACGGATCTAAAATAGTATATCAAAAATTTACTGTACCACCCGACAACTGGGATATTTATGTTATGAATGCTGATGGTTCAGGCCAGACGAAACTATATGATAGCGGACATAATGATGAGATGCCGGTCTGGTCTCCAGACGGTTCCAAGATAGCTTTGATACAGTACGATTCAGACTCTAACACTGATCAAATTTGGGTTATCAATGCTGATGGTACTAATCCAACACAGTTAACCAGTCCCCCCGATAATATGCGTGATGCTGCTCCTGACTGGGCTCCTGATGACTCAAAGATAGTATTCGAGAGTGACCGTACTGGTGACACTGAAGTCTGGATGATGAATTCAGATGGTACGAACCAACATCAGGTAACCTTCAATGATGTACTAGATTTTAGGCCTGCATGGGCTCCTGACGGTTCAAAGATCGTTTTTGCCAGCGATGTGACTGGTGAACAGGGTGGTATAGAAATAGTTGTGATGAATCCTGACGGATCAGATCAGATTCAACTCACATTAAATGATGTGCCTGATGATAACCCTGATTGGCGCGCGCTACCGACACTATTTGTCATAATCTTTGATACCGAGCCAACAAATATGGGAACAATAACATTCAACAGTACTGACTACTCTGATGGTGAAAATGTCACCAGACAAATGGGTAACTACACTATATCTGCAAATCCAGTGACAGGATACACATTTTCAAGGTGGGAAACATCCGGACTAATAACAGTCTCAAACTCTACTTCATCATCAACAAACTGCACTGTCAATGGTCTGGGTACAATAAAACTTGTTCAAACAGAAATAACAACTCCACCACCAACGACACCAACTCCTCCCCCTACGTCTGGATGCATCATAGTAACCGCAACATATGGCAGCGAAATGGCGCCAGAAGTTACTTACATGAGACAAGTACGAGATGAAATGATAGCTTCAAATCAAATTGGAGAAGTACTGGTTGCCCAGTGGAATACTTTCTATTATTCCTGGTCGCCGCCAATCGCACACCTGATTTCAACTCAGAAAATGTTGCAGCAAATTTCTCAAGCTTTAATTCTTCCACTTATCGCAGTTATTCATGGTACAGCTTCTATCTATTCTAATATTGCGTATCTTAATTTGTCAATAGCGTCTTTAGTAGCCTTCCTATTCGCATCAATAGCTTCCACAACAATTTACATTATTACGCCATTCTATGGTGTACGAATTATTCAGAAGAAAGTATTACATAAGAAAAGCGCGCGCTAGACCAATCATCAACTCGAAACGCTATTATTTGTCTAAATGTATTTGTTCGCTAGCGGTCGTGGTCTAGCCTGGTCTAGGACGGGAGACGAGAATTTTTCTCGACTGAACTTCCCATATTTTAGGAGATAGCTCTTAACCCGGGTTCGAATCCCGGCGACCGCACCTTTTATCAAGGTCTTTCCTGCAGTCAAAAGAAAGTCGGAGCGAGAGCTAATGAATTATGAATTTAAAAATATGAATTCGTTACATCGTCCAGGCACTATCGTCTATGACGTGCGCGCATTTTTCTGCTGGTGTTTTACATTCTAATGCTTCATTTGGTCTAACATAGTTATGGTATACGTGGTAGTCTGTTAAAACAACTGTATTCTTTTCGTGTGTGCTCGCCAGCTATGGTGTTCTCTCTCACACACATATAGCGCACTTTTTAAAAGTCTACTTTCATAATTAGAGGTAAGTGGAACTGAATCAGAAATCTGGAGGTTAAGAGGTGATAAAATGACTGCTTGTCCTGGTGGAAAAAAGAAAAGTAAAGGCAAAGGTAAAGGTAAAGGAAGAGGTAAAGGTAAGGGGCCGATAGGAAAACCAAAGAAATGAATTAATGACCAGCTATTGCGAGAATTTAGTTATAGTGAAAAAGCAAAATTGTACAGATTTAACGTCTAATGATAACCTAGACTGGTGATACTGCTGCAATTAATTCTGCATATGCTAGGAAAGAACGTATTGCGTTTTTATTCATTGGTATCGTGACGCCTCCTACTGGTGGATACGTAGATCCGATAAATGGAACTTATTCTGAATTATCCCGATCAGAGAATAAATTTCTCCAACCATCTGTTAGATCATCATAGGTAAATGTAGCAAGCTTGCACGCGCGCTCAAAATATCTAGAGATGTAATGTAGGAAATTATAGTTTAAACTGGCACCAGTAGAACAAAAACAGAAACGATAGTTAAATTTTGGATGGTCTCACCAGCGCGCGCTACGACGACAGAATTAAGTGCTTATGAAAGGAATGACTGATTTGGCTGGTGACTGAGATTTCAGAACACAGAGGATCTAGGCATAGCTTGGGAGCTGAGCATCCTCATTGCGACAAGATGCAGCTTGTAATTATTCTGCTGTTCTTTGCAATTTGGGGAATAGATTCTGCGAGTTCCTTTGTTTCCAGTTATTCAACTGTGGTTGGTTTTGTCCCTCTTTTTGTGAGACTGGTTTTGGCAATTGCTTCATTAGGTTTAGGATTGATACTTGTCAGAAAGTCACACGATATCGTTTTCGGTGAAAAGCATGATCAGCTTAGACTAGTTGATGCTGAAGTTTATGCGTGGATTCGCCATCCAATGTATTTGGGAACGCTACTGGTTTGCCTAGGATTCTTCTTTGCGGTCCCGTCACTGCTCTCCCTTGTAATTTGGATTGCTTTCTTCATATTCTTCGACGAGATGGCGACATATGAGGAAAATGACCTCGCAAAGACGCTTGGTGAAGATTATGCTGCATACAGGAAGCGAGTACCAAAATGGTTTCCCAGATTGATGCATGGCAAAAGCTGAATTAAAATCGAATTGACTATGTGTGGGTCTGTATACACATGTAATGATTGGCTTGTCATTCACTTTTGGGCTCGGTTGCGGTCTAGGATTCTAGCAACTCTGTCTATTACCGCGTTCATAATATGGATCAGAAATCATAATTTCGGAGCTAAGAAAAAATCTTAGGAAAGACGAGTTCCTATTGCTTACCGACTTTGAACTCAGTGCGCGCGTATCGACTGAAAGCATAGGATAGGAATTGTGTGTTTCCTACTTTGTGAGCAAACAATTAATGTTTTAAATTAGCTAAGTTACAAGCTTGTCTGATTTTGCGCGCTAGTGTACTATCTCCTTATTGTAGGAAATACTGCATTGACTTTCTTTTGATATTTTAGGTACTCTTCGCCAAATTTTTTTTCTAAATACTTTTCTTCCTTGGGTATTAGAATTTTAAATATGATATACATAAAAATTGGAATTGAGATTCCCAATAAAGAACCACTAATTATGACTATTCCTGGGATTATGAATACAATCCATGATCCATAAATTGGATGTCTAATAAATGAGTAAATTCCTGTCGTACATATTCTTCCTTCATAAAAGTATTTATCGATTGTATGTGCAGGTATTAAAAAAATAAGTAAACCAACAATTATTAGAATTATTCCTAAAATCAGATTTACTTGTCTACTTATTATGGTAAAGATAAATGATTGCATCCAAATCAAATGAATTAGAAAAATGATTATGGCATAAACAATTGAGATCAACGTAAATTGAGGCCCTATACCCCATCTTGTCATTTCATCTGCCATAAATCGATCATTCCAAATTTTTACGGATGGGCAAAAACAAACTACTAGAAGATGATAGCGCTCGGTATAATAAAGAATCCTGCAGCATTTACATTCAATCTTTTCAACCATCATAAATATTGGATTTAGAATTTCATATTACCAAGATACTGTCATGCGTGTTAAGATAATTTTATTTGAATAGTAATCAATTGATTCTATTGTCTGTGATTACAAGCTATCGCATGCACACATTAAATCATAGGTGATACTAGATTTGGTACTTACTTCAATAAGAAAAAGGGGGTGAGGAATCATGGGAAGTTTAATTTTGAAGGTAAGAATCTCGGTACTGTGGCTCTTTATGGCGGTAGCAATGTCAGCTCATACTGTTTTGTCTTTTATGGAGCCTGATTTGATACACCAGTTAATGTCTGGTGAGATGACAATTGACCCTATGATGTTTTTCTTTATAGCCCTATTCTGGTGGGTTCCTTTAGTTATGGCGTTTCTATCTGTAACTTTAAAAGATTTGGTAAATCGAAGATTGAATCTGGTTATGGGTGCCGCTTTTACTATTTTGAATATCTTCCATCTTATAGAACATATTATTCAATCATCAGCTCACCAACTTTTGATTGTTCTCTCAACAGTTGTTGTTACGGGTTTAATTTTCTGGTATGCTTGGAAATGGCCTAAACAATGAATAACAAACTAGTGCGTGAAAAATGGATGCGGTGACATCCAAGTAATAACAAGCTTCATATTCAGCGCGCGCTCAATTGTTAATTTACAGTAGTTCAAGGTTTGATTTTCAAATCTGAGGTCTACCACATTTCTTAAAGAATCTGCTTCCAATCGGCATGGTCGATCCACTATAATAACAAAACCATACAATCAAATTGAACACATAATTACAAAAATTAGCTATTTCTTTTTCTTAGCTTTGACTTGAGCCTTCTTCCGAGACTTTTTCTTTTTTGTTGCAGGATAAACATCTACTATCTCTACATCAAACAGCAGATTCAAACCAGCCAGGGGATGATTTGTATCCACAAGAACAGACTGCTCTTTCACCTCAAGAACTGAAGCCATATACATCTCCCCATCCTTACCAAACACTTCAACAGTCTTCCCTACAGAAAGTTCATGATCATCAACAAAACTATCCTTAGATATCTCCATACTCAGATTCTCCTTCCTCTCACCAAACAACTTCCCAGAAGGAAGACCAAACTTCTTCTTATCCCCCTTCCTCAATCCAACAAGCTTCTCCTCAAAACCTGCAGGCATAACATTAGAGCCCACATGTAAACAAAATGGAACACCCCTCCGAGTACTCTCAATAACCTTACCATTCTCAAGCATCATATCATAATGAAGCAAAACCTCATCACCCTTCTTTATCGGCATACCAAGTCTCCTTCGAAAACAGCTAAAAGAATTCAATTATTAAACCTTCATAAAACATGACCCCTCTGAAAATAATCGACCCAATAACTCAAATTCTAAAATGTTTTATCAAATACCAAATGTCTATCATCAAGGAAAAGAACTCTCATGAACAAAGTAATGATCATAGGTCTCGGAGATGTTGGCGGACATCAGTTAGAACTCTTTGCTCGAACACAAAATATTAACAAGATCTTTGCAGCCGACATCAACAAAGAAACAGGCTTACGTCAAATATACTCTGCAAGAACAGGCGCAGCACATTTAGGACATACCCCAGACATCCAGTTCACACAAATTGATCTTAACAACATTGAAGAAACCACAACAATCCTCAAAGACACAAACCCAGACATCATAATGCACAACGCAACACTCATGTCAAATTTCGAATGGGCACGACTACCAAACAAAATTCCTGAAAAATTAACAACGGCAGGTATTGCAAACGTTGTGCCGTGTCATTTGACATTAACTTACAAATTGATGAAAGCAGTAATCAAATCCAACCTTAACAGTCATGTAATAATGTCTCCTTATCCAGACGTTGTAAACTGTATGCTGGGAAGAGCTGGCCTAGCTCGAAACCTGATCGGTTTAGGTAACCTCGATTACATTACACCAGGAATCCAAAAAGCCGCAGCAGACAAACTCAAAACAAAAATAGAAAACATAACAGTCTATTTAATCGCACCATATGCTGTACTTAATCGTCTCTTCAGATTTGGAGACAGTGGCGGACTACCCTACATCTTAAAAATACATCATAAAGGAAAAGACATTACAGACAAACTAGAGATCAAAGAACTTCTATTAGACGTAGGCAAATACCTCTCCCACTTCACCATACACCATCTTGGATTCATAGCAGCATGTTCAGGAGTAAAAAACGCCTTAGCCATCCTAAACAACACTGGACAACATACCCATGCTCCAGGTCCACTAGGTCTACCAGGAGGCTACCCAATCAAATTAAGCACAAAAGGTGCAGAAATAACATTACCTCAAGAAGTATCAATCGACGAAGCAGTAAAAACAAACGAACAAGCATTGCTAGGCGATGGTATAAAACAAATAAAAAAAGACGGTGCCATAGTATTTACAGATAACTGTTACCAAACTTGGAAAGAAGTATTTGATTATAACTGCAAAGAACTAAAAGTAGAAGACTGCGAAATAAGAGCAAAGGAAATCTTGTCACTACATAAAAAACATAGCGCGCGCTAAACCTGAAAAAGCCCTAATTCAGATTTGAATTCATATAACATTCAACTCCTTATTTACACAGGATTAATCTGTAAGATCGAGTGAATATTATGTTGAAGAAGTATGTCTGAACGCAAAGTTGATGTGTTCTGCACATATTGTGGCACTCGAATACTGGAAAATAAGATCGATTGCCCGAACTGTGGTAAGCCCAAAACTAAACCTCCAATTCAAGAAACAAGATATCGTAGGGCACCATTTGGATTGACCATACCTAAGAGAGGTCTAATGGAACAAGATCTATTGATCATCGTCTTTCTAATCTTTGGCCTAACTATATCCGTAGCGATTCTTGTTATGTTTCTAGTAATTTCAATTCCAAAGTAACCAAATTATTTATTATCATTATTGCATGCAAGCTGATGAATAGCTACTGTTAAGAATCAAGTTTCCAGGAAGAATAATCAAGTGCTCAGTCCAAAAGAAAGACTCCTAACAGCTCTTGAACTTGGGCAGCCAGATAGAGTACCAATTACCGCATTCATATATCCTCAATTTATCAGCGATTTAATGAACTACCCAATATGGAAAGTTGAAGACCTCCCATATTCATACGAATATCAAATAGAATCATCCAAGATACTTGGATTAGATGGAAAATGTATAATTGAAATACCAGGGGCTTTCATTGAGGACACCAAACTTGAAGAAAGATCCACAAATTTCTTTGTAATTTCAGCCGAACTAAAATCCTCTACAGGACCCCTGAAGTTAAGATGGCGTAGGTCAAATGATTCGCCTACATGGCAATTGAATCCAATGATCAAGGACGTAAGTGAAATTGATAAACTCCAGTATGTACTCTCTAATTTATTATCAGGATGGAAATCGTATAGTGTAGCATGTTCTAAGGCCAAGGAAAAAATTGGTGATGAAGGTATAGTAGGTCCTCTATTTCTGACACCTGCAGCATGGGCTGCTTTTTTCGCGAGAGGAATTGAAAATTTTGTGAAAGATCTTTATGATGATATGAATTTCGCAGAGAAATTAATGGAGTTAGGATACGAGTATCATACAAAAATTGGAGTAGATGTTGCGATTGATAGTGAATCAGACTTCATAAACTTGGCTTGGAATCCTTACATAAATCCAAAAATCTTTGAGAAATACGAAATACCATATCTACAAAAAGAAATTGATAGAGCACATAAAGCAGGATTAAAAGCAATACTATTGATGGACGGGAGGGCAAATAAATTTCTGGAATTGGCAGTTTCAACTGGTGCTGATGCTATAGAGCCGTTGGATCCACCTACCCTCGCAAATGGTGATATTATTCTTAGTGATGCTAAGAAGAGAATTGGAAAAAAAATTACTCTGATTGGAAATGTGGACACAATAAATGTGCTATTACAAGGTTCAAGAAATGATGTTGAAGAAGGAGTAAAACAGTGTATTATTGATGCAGCAAAAGAAGGCGGCTATATCCTCTCAACATCAGAATATGTTTGTAAAAATACGCCAATGATAAATATGGAAACATTTGTTGGTGCAGGATTAAAATATGGAAAGTATCCAATTCAGTATGTAACTTAATCTTGATTAAATTATTTTCACGAAAAACTTTTTTTCATTAAGAGTATTTTAAACAAAAATCTAATTGGAAATAGAAACTGTTTTCATGCGCCATAGCTGTAACATAGAAGGTATCATTTATGATTATACTACAGGTGACTATTTAAAATTCTGATTTCATAATTTTATCGCTATGAACTATTCCAAGACAGCGAGGAATCCAATCATATTCGCCATGTTGGCTATCATATTCTCTAGTATAGGTGAGATTCAAGCATCAAGTGATTCATTTGAAAGTGCGATTATCAAGCCAATAGAAGATGGTTATATCGACTCTCTTCAACCCATGATAAATTTTGCAGGTTCAAATCTGAACGTACAATATTTCAATATTAGACCGCAGAATCGACAAAGATGGAGTTTAGTTCTTTTTAATCTATCAAGTGTTCCAGATAATGCCGTTATTCAAACTGCAGAATTCTATGTCTATGCATATGATATCAGTGGAAGCATAAATGTCGGGGTCTTCAAAGGATTTGATACAGACTGGAATGAAGAGGAACTATATTGGACAGACTCAAGACTCCAACACGCAAGTCGCTCATTACCAATCACCACGCAGATAGATAGTATCGGCTGGTACAAATTTGCTGTCAAAGAATACGTTCAAGAGTCTCTTCAAAAAAGGAAACTATCATTGGTTATAAAACCCTATTATTCTGAAGGCTACGAATACGCATCGAGTGCAGTATTCTACTCATGTGATCAACCTGGCAGATTCAAAACACCAAGGTTGGAAATAACATATCTTCTCGAAGCTGATAAAAAAGAAAAAGATTATGCATCAATACAATTAGGGTCAGTACCTTTACAGATCGAAGAAGGAGATTACCTCACAATTTCAGGAGTCTTACAAAGTGGCAAAACATTTCTGAAAGAAAAAAAGATAATGATAGAATATAGCTTTAACAATTCAGAGTGGGAACAACTTTCTGAGGTAGAAACAGACCCAGACGGTTCATTCTCCTTTATCTGGACTCCAGAACAAATAGGTAGCTCCAAGTTAAAAGCCAGATTTGAAGGAGACGATGAATATGAAAAAACCGAGAGTGTTGCACAATTCTTAGTAGAATCAAAAATACTACAAGAACAAACATCCAAATCAGATTCAAATCTAGATTTTCTATGGGGAGTCCTTGGCACAATCGCAGGAATAATAATCATTATCCCATTAGCAATCTGGTTTAGAAAGCAAGACTTGAGCTCTATACCAATATTACAATCATTTAACAATAGAAATGGCGTATCCCAATCAGCAAAATTAATCACACAAGAAAAAATGCAAACAATCTCAACAGGCTATGAACATCTTGATGGACTTTTAAATGGTGGCTTAAAACGAAATTATATTGTTGCCTTAACAACACCCTCTTGCGATGAAACAGATTTACTTATTCACAGGTTCCTCGATAACTCGCTGAAATCACAAAATTCCACATTATATATGACGACCAAGATCAATGGAGAACGTGAACTCTTAGAAAAATATCCAGATAGTTTCTTCTACATTATTTGTAATCCGCAGATGGATGAAAATAACCAAGATGTTAAAAACGTATATCGTGTACGAGGAACAGATAATCTGACAGAGCTCAACCTAAAAACAGCTAATGTTCTCCAAAAAATGAGCGAAATTAAAAAAGAAAAAGTTGTATGCATAGATATAATCTCAGACGTTCTTTTACAGCATGGTCTAGTAACTACTAGAAAGTGGCTTATTGATTTCATAGCACGAATGCGATCAAACAATATGACAACGATAATGATTCTGAATTCTCAGATGCATTCAAAAGAAGATCTGGAATCTATTCTGGGTCTATTTGACGGACAAATAGATGTATGGGAACAAGGCATGAGAGAAATAGCGCGAAAACAACTCAAAGTAAAAAGAATGTACCGTCACGTTTATGCTGATCAATCTATTCCTTTGGAAAAGTCTAAACTATATTAACATATCAAATTCACAAATTTGTTATATCGTCAACCCTTTCCGTCTATGCTAAAACGATAAGGGAATTATCTCCATATAAGAAATTATGATTACACGCTAATTGACATCTTTGTATCTCGTATGAGACAGGAGTACTACAAGTATGCGATTATTCTTAAGTAGATGAAATTATTCTTTCTGTGGTGCTGACCAAAATGAACATCAAACAGCATCATAATCCTCATCAAATTATCACAGAAGAAATCAACATATCACTGATTCATCTACTCCCTTACACTCAAGGTCGAAAATTGAAATGCATCGTTTTGAGTGCATCATAGCTCAAGCTCAAGAATGATACTTTAAATTCACCTTTCTCTCTGCATTATACTCAATTTTTTCTCTATCTATACTCATGTACGGCATCACATTCTTCCTCAAGAAACGTAACGAAGGAGCCCTAGAAGCTCTAGATTATGTGAAATCCTTCACTCAAAACCTAGAGGGTGGCCCAAGATTGAAAAGTAAAATCTTGAAAGAGGTGAATTTGCTTTCAAAATTTCTCCTAACAAGATCAAGGACAGAATATGAAGAAAGAATACATAGATACAATATGATTGACGGTAAATGATTACTTAATATCAGAAATTCACGTTCATCGTGTTAGCTTGTGCTTGTGGAAATCACTAATTATGTAGTAATGTAAAAAAGCATGTACTTTCTATATGAACAAAGAGAGAATCATTATTGACGTAAGGAAATTTTTCATGATGTATCATGACCCCTAACTATCTTAAGTTATATCAGAGTGGAGAATTGAAAAATAGAATTCAAAAATTCTATAGTATTCTTGAGAGTTGTGAGCTCTGCCCTAGAAAATGTAGAGTAAATCGGCTAAAAGATGAAAAAGGTTATTGTAGATCAGGTAAAGAATTGACTGTATCCAGTTATGGGCCTCACTTTGGTGAAGAAGATCCTCTGGTAGGTAACAGTGGATCTGGCACTATATTTCTGGCAAGTTGTAACCTCTTATGCGTCTATTGTCAGAACTATGATATTAGTCATGAAGGTTATGGCAAACATGTAAGTGAGGAAGAAGTAGCAGATTTTATGATCGATTTGCAGAGTCGTGGTTGCCATAATATAAATTTCGTTACACCGACACACTTTGCTTCTCAACTTTTGAAATCGATAGATTTCGCTATTCCAAAGGGATTACAATTGCCGATCATTTGGAACTGTGGGGGTTATGAAAATGTTGAAGTAATAAAATTGCTGGATGGGATAGTCGATATCTACATGCCGGACCTGAAGTATGGTTCAGAAGAGTCTGCAGGTAAATATTCTGATGCTACTGATTATTTTGAATGCTGCAGAGAATCCGTAAAAGAAATGCACAGACAAGTAGGTGATCTACAGTTTGAAAATGGAATTGCGACAAGAGGATTATTAGTAAGACATTTGGTTCTACCAAATGATGTTGCAAATAGTAGAGCAATCTTGGAATTCATTGCAGAGGAGATATCGAAAGATACCTATGTCAACATTATGGATCAATACAGACCTATGTTCAAAGCTTCAGAATACAAAGAAATTGCAAGACGCCCAACAATCAAAGAATATAGAGAAGTAGTGAACATTGCTGAAGAATTAGGGATAATTAGAGGCGACACTTACAGACACGGCTCATAATGTCCGTGGTATAATATTATCAGTTGTAATACGATTCAGAATCCGCAAGTATTTATCAGTGTGACAAACAATAACAGAGAAAACTAGAATGCTGTATACCTCTGTAGAATATCAGGAGAATGTATTCGATTGAATCATCAAGAACTGGAAGAAAATATTCAAAAAATGATTAAAGATGAAAGGAACACTGTTAGCCACCTAGGCAAGACCATAAAAAAGACGAAAAACAATGTGATAAAAATCTTAATGCAGATTATGTTAATCGACTCTCTAAAGCATGCAAAAACATTAGAGATAACTCTGAGCATCCTGAAAAATCCAAAACTGGAAAGCAGTGAAATTGGAGAAGTAGCTCAACATCTTAAGGAACATATTGAAGAAGAGAAGGCAATGATGGAAAACTTTGAAGATATGGTGGATAAAGTTGAAGATCAAAGAATAAGATTCCTTCTAGAGAACATTATTACAGACGAGAAAAGACATCACAACATTGTAGAAAGAATTGCTGAATTAGTTGTCGACTCTGAAACATCAGAAGACGCATGGTGGGATTTTCTATACAGATATAGCCGTCTAACTAAGTGATTTCTTCACTAACTGGACGATAATTTATGCTGAAAATTTTTAAAAAATTGCTTTCTCCATTTGCAATAATCTGTCTTATCCAATTTTTTGCTGTAGGGTCTTTCTCTCTTGTCTCACCAATTCTATCTATGTATGCAAAAGATTTCATTAACGCAACAATTATTCAGATAGGAATAATAACCTCTGTCTTTTTTATTGCGTCAAGTTCAATCAAGTTACCTCTTGGGATTTTGGGTGGCGGAAGAAGAACTCCACTCTTATTTTCAATAAGTCTCTTTCTTCTGATGATCGTTCCTTTCACATATGTACTTGTAAATTCTTGGATAGGATTAGCTCTAATACGTCTCATTCATGGAATCGCTTTCGCATTAGTAATCACTATAAGCTTCATCTTAATTCCTTTAACCGTTCGTGAACATCTCAGACATCAGGCAATAGCTTCATCTTCGGTTCTAGCAGGGATAGGTCTTCTAACAGGTTCAGGTGTTGGCACTCTAATTGTTGCGCTAGGAGATCTAAGATATGTTTTTTATTTGGCCTCAATTATTGGTGTACCTAGTTTCATTCTTGGATCTGTTTTCTCATACAGGTTATACTCGATAGAGAGCAGATGGATTCTCTTATTTGATAAAAGCAAAGGACTTGATTTACGTGAAAAACTTGTTTCAGTTATTTCAAATAAGCCATTTTTAGTTTCTTTTTTCGTATGTTTTTCATATTTTTTTGTTTTAGGCACTGTTCTAGCTTATGCTCCATTACATGTAAGGTATAGCCTAGGTCTGCCATATTATATTGTGACAGCTATGTTTTTTGGATTATACATTTCCACGACGCTTACTCGATTATCGCTTGGAAAATTGATATCAAATAGAATTATGAGCAAAGGGGCTCTTGTTTTACTCGGTGTGTTATTATCAATCATTCTCATTGCAATAGCTGGCTTCTCAAACTATTCATATCTCTTCATTTTAGGCATAATCTTGTTTGGTATTTCTCAAGGAATAATATTGCCCGTTGGAGCTATGATAGTCTCAGAATCAGTCCGTCCTACTGAACATGTACTTGCAAACTCTTTCTATTTAGTGGCTTGGGATATTGGTTTTGCCCTTGGTCCTGTATTGACCTCTAGTATTGCCAATACCTTAGGGATATTGACTGCTTTGGGCGCCTCGACATTATTGCCCGCTATATCAGTTATATTAATTCTTTTTACCAAACGTGCATTGAAGTGAATTATGTAATTTTTTGTCCAGCCAGAAAATTGAAGCATCTAAATAATCGAACGTTATGTTATTTTAACCAAGATCAAGCACTAGACAGGTTTTGATATGACTCGATCGGACAGGTGAAATAGATTTTCATATAATAGCGAAGAATGAATCCAAAAAAAAATTTGAAGTAAAATTTGTCACATTTTTAGTGCTTACTGTATTGTTAAGTTCAATATTCTATTTCCTCATCATAAAAAGTGGAACAATCTTTGCTGCCGATATGCTCTATGTTTTAGCATGGATGTGGTGTCCAGGTATTGCTGCATTGCTAACAAGTATCTTGTATAAAAAAAATTTAAGTGATTTTGGTTGGGGTTTGGGAAACCCCCGTTACCTGTTATTAAGCTATTTTATTCCACTCACGTATTCTTTTATCGCTTATTTTATAGTCTGGTCTTTTAGGTTGGGTGGTCTGCAACGTAGCTTAGATTTAGAATTTTTAGAATTTTTTATTATTTCTGCTACTTTTGGAATATTAGTAAGTTCCTTGTCTTCATTAGGTGAAGAAATTGGGTGGCGAGGATTCCTAGTCCCTGAACTGGCAAGGGTAACAACTTTCTCTAAGACATCTATTATTAGCGGAGTTATTTGGGCGATTTGGCATTATCCATTAATTCTATTTGCAGATTATAATAGTGGAACGCCAGCATATTTTGGGTTGAGCTGTTTCAGCGTTATGATAATTGGAATAAGTTTCCCACTCGCATGGTTACGTTTAAAGTCTGGTAGTGTTTGGACTACTGTGATTTTTCATGCAAGTCATAATTTATTCATTCAACAAATATTTGATCCGTTGACCAAGGATACTGGTGCTACAAAATATTACATCGGTGAATTTGGAATCCTATTAGCATTAATCTCGATTCCATTTGCATTCATATTTTGGAAAAAAAGAACTGAATTAAACAAGGAATAACCTTTTTATGTTTTTTAATTATGAATGAGGGTTGTGTGTGATATGTTGAAGATGCATCGAGTAGATGCTGTAAAAGTGAAGTCAGGTCCAACAGAGAGTGGGATTGAAGTAACACCTGTCGGTGGGGAAATGCTTCCTATTGATAAGTTAGGAGTCTTCTCATCAAGTTATGGTGTTTTAATCTTGATCCTTTTGATACTGCCAGTTGCATTTATTCTTTACAAGAAACGAGATTTTGCTTTGAAGATATTTACTCCACTAAAATCAAGATTCTTATAGTATCAAACTCTGGTAGGTATCTCTGCTAATAAATTTCTATTTGGATAAAACTAGTGAATGTTATGAAGTTTTAACTGCATTTAGGATGTGGACCCAACGAGTCTCCGTTGGTTATGTATGGGAGAAGTCTGCAATAGAAGTCTTTACATTTTTTCAAATCTTTGCAATCGCTACACTTGTTTAGTTTAGTTGTTGTTATTTCTCCTCTGAAAAACAGCCATTTTTCTGAGAACCATATATCTGAAATCTTCTGTTTTTTTATATTTCCAATTTTCCATTTTTCATCTGAAATAACTAGGTTACAAGGGTAGACAGATCCATCAGGGTCTATAGATAATCTATTTCTACCTGCTTGACAAGAGACAAATCCTCTTTTAGCCTCCCACAGAGATTCTTGAAGAGGTTGACATCGTAGGAAGACATCCAGAGCGACATCTATCTTGCGTCGATATTTTATTTTAGTAGCGAGAAGGTTAAGCATCACTTTCTCATATTCCGCGTAAGTTGGGATCCAATTTTTATGGATCTTCAATCTGTCTGTGATCTTAAGATCTAAAAATGCAATTCTTGATGCCCCAAATCTAATTGCGAGTTTAACAATTTCATCGATTCTAGTCAAATTGTTTTTGTGTAGACAGCAATTTATTCCAAAAAGGACTTGATGTTTTCTTAATAGTTTTAATCCTTCAATTGTTTGTTTGAAGGATCCTCTGTAACCTCTGAATAGATCATGTTCATCTCCTAGTGAATCATCGAGCGAGACTGTTGGTATAATGTTTGATTTTTTCAGAGATTCTACTTTCTTATCATCAAGTAAGGTGCCATTCGTTAGGATGACTTTTCTAAAGTGTTTTTCTTTAAGTATAGTAAGAATTTTATCTATATCGGGATGAAGAAATGTTTCACCACCATTAATTCTAACTTCGAAAACTCCTATTTCTTCTAGTTGGTCGAAGATTGAATTTAATTCATCAAGTGATAAGTGACGATCGACATTATCTTTTCTAGAGAAACAGTGCACACAGTCCAGATTACATTTACTGGTTATGAAAATATCAACTGTGGATGGAGCTGAAAGAAAGGGTATTGGAAATTTTTTATATAACGCAGAGTCATACTTGATTTTAGTCGAAGTTTTGGTTTTAAACTTCTCCGAATTCAATTGCACATAATTGATTTTTATCATGCGTTTCAGAAATTTTGTGCAATCACTTTCTTTCATACTGGTTTGCTTAGCGATCTCAGTTACGTTAGCAGCTTTATCACGTATATACTCTAGAGTTTTAAATTCATCCTCTGATAGGAATTCGGTTCTAACTCTTCTATAATCGAATGCGACATAGGTATTGTAATACTGAGGTTCAGCTCTAAGTACAATTGAAGAACTCAAAGAGAATTTGTTGGACAATCTTCGCTTCCTGTTACCGATTATTTAATGTTGCATCTATTCGGAGCTTACATAATAAAAACATGCCTTTAACGCTTCTAAAAAAAGAGCATAAGATAGGAACATAATGCATGGTAACGATAATCGATGATGTGAAGAAATTGTATCATCTATGAATCAATTGTGTTACAAATATGTGGCCATGCTTAAATGTCACTCAAACGAATTTTAGAATAATTCTGAACTAAACATTAGCGTGTTAATCTGACATGTCTTATCAAAGAAAAATAAAATGTCCTAGATGTTTCATCGCTAATGATGAAGGTAGACGTATTTGCCGAAATTGTAATACACCACTTAGAGGTTGGAGAAGAAAAGTAACTGTTCAAGAGCATACTCAATGGAACTTATACGACAAATCACAGAATACGCCAAAAAATAATCACGCTAAGCCAACTATACTGTTAAGAAAACGAGTAACTTATTGATAACTTTCTCTCATATCACCTGTATTTTAGATGACTGTTAATATTATCTATTCTCGTCAATTATTAAATTCGAACTTTGGTAATCACCGAAATATTTTTCAAAATATAATCATAAAGCCATATAATGAATCATCCTAAGAATAATGTTAGAACAAATTCAATTCAACTTATCTTAATATTGTTGATAGTCATTGCAGCATTACTAGCTTTATCCCTGTTCTTTTATAATGAAAAGCATAATCAATTCCAAGTTACAACAACTCCGACCATTCAAGACGTTCCTGTATACAAGTGTGAAATAATTAACAGTTATCCTCACGACCGGAATGCGTTTACACAAGGATTAGTATTCGAAAACAACCACTTATACGAAGGTACAGGGCTCTATGGGCGCTCTTCATTACGAAAAATACAACTCGAAACTGGAACTATCCTAAAAGTTCGAAATCTATCTGATCAATACTTTGGTGAAGGCATAACCATCTATCAAAATAAGATAATTCAATTAACATGGAAAAACTATGTCGGATTTGTTTATGATAAAGATTATTTTCTTAAAATCCAAGAATTCCATTATCCAAGTGAAGGATGGGGGATAACTTATGATGGTGAACACTTAATCCTGAGTGATGGAACATCCAAATTACATTTCATAGATCCTGAAACATTTGAGGAGGTCCGTCAGATACAGGTATTTAGTAATGAAGGCCCGGTTAAACATCTCAACGAATTAGAATATGTCAAAGGTGATATCTACGCTAATGTTTGGCAGACTAATTTTATTGCGCTAATCTCTCCAGCAACAGGCCAAGTAACTGGATGGATAGATGTCACTGAACTCCAGAACTTAGAAAATAATCATCCGTCTTCTATCCCTAACGGTATTGCATATGACCATGAGAATGATCGCCTTTTCGTTACAGGAAAATTATGGTCCAAGATCTTTGAGATAGAATTGGTTCTCCAAGATCAGACGCATGTATTTGATTAGTCAAATCTATAGTCCACATTAGCGTGCGCTATTGGAAAAAGTCATCACATATTATAATTCAAATTTTTTAAAATCTGGTACCAAAGAACTCTGATCTGAAATATCGAAAGATGTTTGGTTATCCATGCTGATTCATCAATGGCAATATGTTCATGGGCCTGCATCAAGAAAAAAATATTTCTCTGTTTGTCTGAGTAAGATAACTAGCTAAAATATTAATGTCTATTATGATTGACAAAGTATAGATTATATGAATAATAATTTATTCAATTGAAATATTAAATAAGCTACATAAAAGGCGAAAATAAATTGAGAAGTAAAATGAAACTTGTAATAGTAGGTTTGATAATGATCGGTGCACTATTATTGCCGATACTCTTCTCGGGAATATTTTTTAGATAATACTCTAAAGACTCATGAATAATTTCTATGTTAAGGAACTTTGTTCTTTAACAATGTCCCACAAAAGAGATTCAATAGTATGTTTAATTTTAATACGGTTGATAGAGATGAAAAGATCAAAATTGATTTTGCAAACATTAATGATAGTAATTATTGTGTTATCCAGTTTGGTCGTTGTGTCTTATGCACAGCAGGAGGGACAAGAACCTGTAAAAGTAGGAGATCTAGTTAAGCTTGAGTCGGTTCGTGGACGCGCGACAAACAGGGAAATAGAATCTAGTGAGATGCTGAATGCATCAATTGTTTTAACTGGAGAAATAACGGAGATAAACAGAACACACATAATAATCAAGATTCTTGATGGTAATATCAAGGTAGGAGAGAATACGTATCTAGTGGAAACGGGATTAGCGCGTGCCATATTTAAAAAATTTGGATGGGTAGCTATTACTGGAAACGCAACGGATTCAGATGGTTCATTGTTTCGATTTCATCTTGAAGGAATGCTCCATATAGAGAGACCAGGTTTAGTAATAACTGGACTTGCAGGTCCATTAGCAAATGACGAAAACCACTATGTACTCAGATTAATGACAAGAATAGAAAGGGTCGTGTGAATGTATTGTAGGGTGTATTCTTGTTGTCTCTTATGTCTCATAGAGACCACAGGGATGCTCAACACTTAACTATGAAATTGTTGGTTACAACAAGATTATTTTTCTTTACTTAACTTCCCCTAATGTTGAGAATAATGGAAACGCCCAAGCAATTTAATCCAAAGATGGAAGCAATAAAAAAACCAGATTCAAAGTCTTTCTGGTTTCCAACTGAAGGACATCTTTGTCATACATGCAATCATACAATAAGCTGCCCGAAATGTGGTGCCTCAAAAATCAAGAATCTGGGTTATGATGTATATCTATGTCTAGATTGTCATTATTCTCTCAAACATCTATCAGAAACTGGATACTGCAAGACAATCTGATCATTACTCGATGTTTACTAGTATGTGGAATGAGTAATTTTATCATAGAGATGTATTTGCATTAGTTTAAAACAGAAATAAATTGTTCTATACGATTCTGTTTGGGATTGAATCCAGCTTCAATAATTTTATTTCTCCATGAATGGTTCATGAATATCTTCTCAATAGTTCTTCTGTTTATTGAATTAGGATTTTGAAATATTGGTTTAGTGATCTCTTTTATTCTAAATTTTCTTTTCGATTTATTCCAGGATAATGTCCAGATACCTGATCCCAAACTAATAATCTGATAGATCTTTTTACCTCGTTTAGAATTTAGTGAAATACCCGTTCTACCTTTTCTCGGTACTTCCAATACTAAGACAACATAATCGAATGTGTGCCGATAATTCTCAATTTGTTTTAAGGCTCCACTGATAGGATCACCAGAACTCTTATACTCGAACGCATAGCATTTTGTGTTTCTATAAGCTACTACATCTACCCATCGATGTGGATAATTTGGAGTACCAATGTATCCACACTTTAATTCGTCAGGATAAACAATGTAACCTCTTTGTTTGAGATATTTGGAAAGAACCTTGTGGTTGTTAACCATTATGGTTGTCAAAGGTAGTTTTTGGAAATAGAATAAAAATTATTGACCTCAGTGAAAATATTGTTAACGCTGAGCAGATGGGCTTGTTAAAAAGTTTGCAGCAACGGATCAATAGCAATCATTAAAATCTAAATATTTCACTATCAATAGTCAAATTCTAATATCAATTACTTATTCTATACTCTATAATTGTGATGAATATGATTCTCGGAATAGTAGGTAGTCCACGTAAAGGAAAAGTCACTGACCAATTGATCACTAAATGTCTTGAAGGCATCGAAAAGGCTGGTTCAGAAGCGAAGAAGGTGTATCTTATAGATTATCCGCTGCAAAGCTGGACTGAGAAGACAAAGCTACCGGAAGAATTGGAGCAATTATGGGTGGAAGCCGAAGGTTACATAATAGGTGCTCCAGTCTATTGGGGAAGCATTAGTGGTCTAGCTAAAGATTTCATGGACACAGCAAAGATTACCGATGTAAACGGAAAATATGGATTGGGAATTGCTATAGCAGGCGGAACGGGTAGAGGGCTATGCTCAGGAATACAGACCATCTACCGATTTTTCTACCACAGAAAAATCCGTGCCGTATATCCGACACCAGTATCAAGATTCAACCTTCAAAGGATCCTCTCAACAATCAATGATGCTGGTCGAAGAGTGGCTGAACTTTCTAAAAAGAAAAACCCATTCGAAGGCGACCAAGACAGGATGGAATATTACGAGAATCTTCAATACTTAAACTACACATATCTAGATGAAATGCTTCTATTGGCAGATCAACTCATCGAGATTTCACTAGATAATCCCAAACTTTCAACTGCAAAACAAGAATATGACTCGGCGATATCTCTTATTAGACAAGGAAAAAGAAAAGATGCGATAAAGAACGCAGTAAACGCATACAATATGCTATACTTCGATCCGCCAAAAACTTAGATCATGATTAATTCTATTTTCAATTACTAAATTATCATAATTCCCATTATCATGTAAGGAAGAACTAACGTCAACCAGAAAAAAGTCAATAGTAAGAAGGCGACTTTTTCAAAACCTTTAGGACGAGTTTTCTTCCAACTGAATAATATTAGAGCGATTATAATTGCGAAAATAAGAAATCCTGTATACCAACTCAAAACAGCTAAAAAAAGGAATGAGATCAAAAACGACCATATAATTATCCGATAGAACCTCCAATTGTTCTCTTCAAATTTCATTGATATTCATCTGCTTGCAGATTGATGTTTTCATATATTCGTTTCGTGATAAAGAAGATCGTGTTTTAGGACACACTAAGCCAAAAAGACAATAAAATATTGCATATCTGGTAGAAAACGGATTAGAATCGATTTTAAATATTGTACAAAGTGCGGTAAATAGAAAGATTAGTATTACCAATTCGATATTGAAAACGCATTTATCGAAGTAAGAGAATCTTATCATGAAGCAATATGACCCAGAGCGATGAAGCCAAATATTGTAAACATTGTGGAAAGCAGATCCACAATACTGCTGATCTTTGTCCATTCTGTGGAAAGTCGACGGTATCCCAAGGTCCAACTGTGAAAAGGGTGAAGACTGCTCAAATAAGTCAACCTAAACGAAAACTTCCTCTAAAGATAATTGGTCTATTGGTTGTTGTTTTTCTTGCGGGGACATTGTTTGGATATCTCGTTGCTCCAAAAGTCCAAGTTGAGACGATTACTCCAATGGTGATTACGCCTACTAATGGTGATGCCTCGCCAACTAATGCTACAGAGAATTGGGTGACGGTGAGAATATTTTACGGTACTGAGCCCACAACTACAGAGAAATTCCATATCTCAAAAGATGTTTGGAGAGTAAAATATTCTGTAGAGGCAGGAGATACGCATCCTGGTTTTGCTATCACTATATTACCGTCTGGTCAAATCATCAATTATGATCAATCAGGAACTGAAGTCAGCTACGTTTATGATGGTCCAGGGGATTATTATCTTGACGTATGGGCAGTCGGCCTTGATTCTTGGACTATAGAAATTCAGGTTCAACAGTGAAACTAGAGATAACTTCTCTAATCAAATCCGTGCAAGTTAACAAAGGTTACTGGCAAGTTTTTCAGAATCATTTCTAATTTTTTCAAGGTCTGTTTGGTTTGGTCTTCCTCTTATATCTCCCAGTCTTCCTTTCGTGTTTGTCTCTTCAGAAGCGTGTAATTCTCCAAGAATACACCATTCGCCGACTATACTAAAGCCCAAATGATCGAAGAACTGTCCAATGATCTTGCAGACTGGAATAGCTTCATCTAACCCTGTATGAGGGCCAGAATAAGTACAGAAGACTAATGCGTGTTTTCCTGAGACTTTTGGTGAAGCAAGTTTGATTAGTCCTTTGCTTCGATAGTTTTCATGTTTCTTGGTTAGGAAATTGTTTATTGAATCAATTGGATGCCACATATATGATGGGGAGCCGATACAGATTAGATCATAATCGAAAAAGTCGATATGATTTGCATTCTCAACTTTTTCCACTAATACTTCTAGTCCACCTTTTTGCAATCCGTCTCTTATTGCAAGTGCCACTTTTTCCGTATTTCCAGTCTTAGAATCATATATTATTGCGGCTTGCTTCATTACTGATACGCTACCTGAGCAAAGATTTTTTCTTCCATACTATTACGTATGTCTACAGATGATTTTCTAATAGTATTATAATTTTAAGGTTCATCAATTTTAGCTATGGATTAGAGCGAGTTCCAAATACCGGTCAATTGAATTTGTGATTTACAAGTTCGATATTTATCATATTTGGAGATACGAGTTTCATATTCCGCAAATCTTCTGGTCAATAGAAGTCTGATCAATAGGTTCACTTCTCGTAGAATTCTCTCCCTGATAACTACGTCACCATGTAGGCTTTCAACAAATCGACGCATATATTCTAACGCTTCGATAGCTCCCATAATTCGATTATTCAATTTGGACACAACCTTGTGTGAAGGATATGGCCTATAAGGTAGAGAGCGATACGAATCTGTGAATCAAAATCGATTTAGCAGCCGATAACATTGACTTAATCCAATTACGAATATTACATGTTCAACATCAGGTTGGAAGTTACAGTTCAATGATGAATACTTCGAAGAAAATATCCTTGATGATAATTTTTGCCGTCCTATATACAGTAGGAGTCATTGCACTTGCTCCTATAAGTTTCAGTATCTTTCAAGTGAGAGTGGCGGATGCTTTACTGGCTCTATCCATAATCTTTGGATGGCCAGCTATAGTTGGGATCAGTCTGGGAACAATAATTTCCAATTTTTTTGGAGGATTAGGTGTTATTGATGTAATAGGTGGAACAGCGGCAAATTTCATAGCAACACTCTTGGCATGGACGATAGGAAAAAAAACAGTAAAGGGAAGTTGGGTGCTCGCTTTGATTACGGAGATATTTGTGGTTACAATTGTTGTTGGAACATATCTTAGCTACTTATTCCATATGCCAATAGAAATAGGCCTGCTAGGAGTTCTAATTGGGAGTATAATAGCGATAGGAATTCTCGGATATGTACTTCTGACTGCACTCACAAGGTTGAAGATATTAGATAAATTATGAAATGCTTAATTGAATTTAACTTAAGATTTTTCCTATTGTTTCTTCAAGACTGTGAGTTTTATCTTCAGTGATATTTCCATCTGTTTTCCAAATTATTTTTCCATCTTTGTTTATTAAGAAAACATATATGGTGTTTTCATCTTCAACGTCCAAATGTTTCTTGAATTTCTTTTTATTAATATACAGGGTTATTGTTCGCTGTCGAGCTTTCTTGTCTGCTATTCCAGCACGCATACCTCCATCTATCATCCATCGAAGTGGTAAGTATGAGAAATGAATTGTTGGTATTTCGTAATATGCTATTTGCGGATTTTTCTTTATGTAATCTTCAAGATATGGGATCCATTCATCTGCCAGGGATTGTTGTTCTCTTTTGAAAGCGATTATGAGAATGTTTAATATACCATCGAGATCATGTGGTAATTCTAGTGAATCTCCATCAAGATTTTTAACAGATATCTTGGGAAAACTTTTCTCCATTTTATCTCACTTTAATCATTAGAGTGTTGATTATCAATCCTAAATTATCATTAATGTTAGTTTCTTCTTATCAAATCATTATGAATATATGGGTTAGTGCAACGATAAAAGACCTAATCAGCAAGCCTTGTGACTTAAATGGAGTTAATCGTCTATTACGTTATAATATCGTCTTTTCTCTGGTCAATTTTCACTTTCACAGTAAAATACATACTTTCTAGTAAAATGAGAAATTATGTTTCATTCACTTATCTTCAAGGAATATTGATTATCCTTCTGTTCCCAATTTTATTGTACATAGTTGCCCCAGAGCAATTTTTTTTGCCTCCTATTGAAATAATTCCTTACGCTCTGATATCAGGTAGCACTTCTATCTTGGCCTATCTACTCATGTATTATGGGTTGACCAAGTATGATGCTTCATCTGCTGCACCTATAGTCAGCATACAATCGATTTTCGTTATACCTTTAAGTTTCATATTCCTCGGAGAATACTATGGTCCAATTGTAACCTTTTGGATCTTGATTGCCATAATTGGGGCTGTCATGACGTCATGGGACGAAAAAATTAAGATTAGACAGCTAATATCATCAAAGAATAAAGCACTCTGGATTTTCCTGATGGCAGCTTTACTCTATGCTTCTGGAAATGTGGCTGTGAAACCAGCGTTAGGATTTGTTTCAAATTTTAATTTCCTCATCTGGCGTCAATTTGCATGGTTTGCTGTTTTACTTGCTCTTACGCCACTAATATTTCATGAGAAAGAACGAACTTGTTTTGTAAGAGATTGGAAGGGTGCAATAATCCCACTATCATTTGTAATATCGCTACAATTTTTTGGTTATGCACTGATGTTCTATGCTTTCAGTATCTCAGTACAAATTACTACAGGTCTGATGGCTACTACAGGACTTTTTGCTGTAGTTATGGGATTCTTTCTATCAAAGTCTAGGTTAGGATTCGTTATTGAGAAACATAATACCAGAATATATCTAGTGAGACTGATGGGTGCATTACTGATACTGTTTGTGATCTATGAACTTTCGTTGATATTAGCGAAATTTTAATTTTTAAACATGCACTGAATAAAGTCTAAAGATAACGTATTAAACTTGGTATAAAGAGAGTAAGATTGGTGAGAGTATATGCAGAAATGGGAATATTGTAGAATAACTCTTCATGGTCAGGAACCAATAAAATCCAAAGCTGTTTTTTACAAGACTGATGGAAAACATACTGCCGATATCTCTCCAGAACTTACTGACGACAATGATGTTAGAGATGCTGCAGCAACCTATATTGCAAAAATGGGCCTTGATGGCTGGGAACTAGTAAGCACTTCAGATACAATAGGTGCATTGGAAATAGTATTCTACTTCAAACGACCAGTAGAATAAACACGTGTTATGATTTTAACTCGTGTTATTAAAAAAATCATTCTTTAAAAATTTCTTGATATTATCTGAGGAATTGTTGTTATAGAAAATCCGGTTGATCAACTGAATTTGTTGATAAATAAAGGATACAAGATCGAGGACCATCACTTCAATTGGCGACGTGATGTGCTAGTACAAGCCAATATAGCACTAATTAATAATGAGGGCCATCGAGAATTCGTTCAAGCCTTAGATGATGAAGCGTTCAGACTGGAAAAACGTGTATCAGAAATTTTACATAAAAAAAGTTTGAGCCTATCTTAGCATTTAGCAAGCTCGCGATATTTTCAATCATGTAAATATTCTTCTATACGTATTCGCCTGCGTTTATTAAGATCAACTGACCAGTAATGTAATCAGTTTGATCTGCTAGAAATGTAACTAATTTTGCAACTTCCTCTGGCTTTCCTCTTCTCCCGAGTGGAATTTCAGATATTCTCTCTCTGAGCATACCTGGTGGCATTGAATTTGTCATTCGAGTCTCAATACATCCTGGAGCTATTGCATTACATAATATATTATATTGTGCATACTCTTTAGCGAGAACTTTTGTAAATGAGACGATGCCTCCCTTGGAAGCAGCATAATTAGCCTGACCAACTGGTCCGTCCAAGGCTCCTTGAGAGCTCATGTTAATTATTTTTCCTCCTCCAATGTTGATCATATTCGGAATGACAGCTTTGGAACAATTGAAGACCCCCGTGAGATTAACGTCGATTACTCGCTGCCAATCTTGAGGGCTCATATTTGTTACAAGTTTGTCAATGTTCATTCCTGCATTATTAACCACAACATCTATTCGTTTGAATTTTTTTAAGACCTCGTTAATCATCTTCTCGACATCACTATAGTCGGCGACGTTAGCTTTTATGAATAGTGATTCTCTTCCCATTTTTTCTATGGTTTTGAGTATTTCTTTGCCTTCATCGGGGAGGTCCAAATCATTTATCGCAATATCATAACCGTTCTTGGCCAATTCAATAGCGATTGCTTTGCCGATCCCACGTGTAGCACCTGTTACTAAGGCAACTTTCTTTTCTAAACTCTTCTCGGTTTTTGGTAGAAAATATGTGAATTCGTCAAGGTCGGTTTGTTTTTTCTCTAGACTCCCAGTAATGCCGATTTTTAAAATGTCGAGATGTTCTCTCTCTATTCGGACTGGAATTCTTTTTCCTTGATCATCTTCAGCTATCCCTACAATATATTCTGTTTTGAATGGTGGTGGCACAATCGAAACTAAAGAGAATGATATTAGTTTAGCCATTTCTATAGCCCCAAAATAGTAACGATGGAGGTTGCGCCTGTACCGCCATGATTTTCAACTAGGACAGAATCCAAATTGGAGAGTTGTCTTTCGCCAGCTTCGCCGCGAAGTTGAAGGTACATTTCAATTATCATACCGATTCCTGTGGCGCCTACAGGATGACCTTTTCCTTTCAATCCACCGCTCACATTAACAGGGAGTTCTCCGTCAAAATTGACTTTACCTTCTCTGATTAGATCTATTCCTTTTCCTTTTTCAGCAAATCCTAGATCTTCATAGATCATTAATTCTACAGGAGTAAATGCGTCATGAATTTCAGCTGCATCAATATCTTTTGAGTTTTTATCTGCTTCTTTGTAGGCCTTTGATGCGGCTTTCCTGCTCGCAATTACGGAAGTGGGGTCATCGCGTTCAAAGACGCCTAACTTGTCATGTGCTAACCCCATTCCTTTGATGTATATTGGGGTATCTGTGAATTGTTTAGGTTTTCTGCTGAGCAGAATTGCTGCTGCACCATCACTGATTGGACTACAATGTAGAAGACGTATTGGTAAAGCGATTAAGCGTGAGTTCTTAACATCTTTCATACTTATTTTTTTATGAAATTGAGCCCAAGGATTTCTTAACGCATTAATATGATTCTTAACTGAGACTGCTGCATAATCATCCTCGGTAGCTCCAAATTTATTCATGTATATTTGAGCCATCATTGCATAAGCTGCAGGCTGGGTTATACCCATCTGATTCTCTTCAGGTGAACCGCCTCTTATCAGAACAGATGTGGCAGTTGCAGTTGAGAGTCTGCTCATCTTCTCAAACCCAACAACTAGGACATTTTCTACATATTCGGCTGCCAACATTTTTCTTGCTAAATAAGTGGCCATACTACCGCTGGAGCATGCTGCCTCTACGCGAAAAGCTTCAGCATCATAATTTCCAAGATATCTTAGAGCAAGCGCTCCTGTTTGATGTTGATTGGAGAATTGGTTGTCAACACAGCTGACTATGACCATCCCTATATCTTTGGCGGATATTCCTTTATCGACATTTTTTAGACAATCCCCAATTACATTATTCAAGAGATCTGTCGTATTGTCTGATAAGATGCCGTATTTTGTATGGCTGTAAGAGACAATGCCTATGTCATCCACGTCTTTTCTCCTCGTATGATTCAGACAGTCACTTATTGAAATAAATAAAGTTTGGAACAAGCAATTGTTTTAGCCGTTTCACCGTTTCTATTAAATACAAGAAAATAAATGAGAACTATCTCAAGTGGGAATCTTTGTTCTGTCAGAAATGTAGCGAAGAAATTAAACCTGGAAACAGTTTCTGTACGAAATGTGGAACACCTGCTCCTAAAATTGCTGTACAGCCTCAACCAAGCAAGACAGTTAGCCCAGTTACTCCAACTGAAAAGTCCACACGAAATAAAATTCTCAGGATTGTTGGAGGAATTCTGATTATTATTTCTATATTTCTGCCTTTCAGCAGTCGAGGTACAGCCTCTCTTTGGAGTATTGTAACACCGTTTATAACGACTATAACTAGTGTGGCGGACATGGTTCCTATTAGTTTTATGATGATGTCAACAGGGTTTATTCTGCTGGCAATAGGCGGTATTATAGCTATCTTTAGGTCACTTATTGGAGCGATACTAGCAATATTGGCTTTAATTTTTCTTAGTACAACAATTCACATGACTCTAGGAGGTTTCGTTTGGGTTGGAGCAATGGGTTTAGGATATTTCATTGCATGGCTTGGTGTTATCATTTGTATTGTTGCTTCTATCTTTGAGGTACGTGCTTCAGGTAACCGATTTGGATTGCGTAAATAGGAGTGGCTAATCTGAATGATGTTAGCTTTTTCTAAACAGAATTGCAATTCAAAGTTAATGTTTTCATTTTTCCTTCTAACTGTTTTACTATTTGTCTCAATTTCGGGATTTATTGGACATGCTGCTGGAGCAAACTATGCTTCACTTGCTAGTGTTTCAACATATTGGCCTGATCGTGTTCTAGATCCTGGTCAAAGTACGACTGCAAAAGTTATAGTAAAACAAAGTATTATGGATGCATTTCTAGAACCAGAAATATACTTTAGTGTTAATTTGGTCAGTTTACATGTAAGTGCAGAAGCAGATGGAAATATTGTCGCAATGTATACTAGTGAGCCTCGACGCGATATAGAACTTATAGGAGAATTTGAAGTACCATTAACAATCGCGTCTGATGCAAAGCCTGGCAAACATAATTTCTTTACACTTGTTAAAGTTACTGTGTTCAATCGAGCGGCTGGGTCTTGGGATCCCGGCCTGGCCGCTGAAGTAAAAGACCAAGGTAGTATTTGGATAGGTGGGGAGGAAGATAAAGAAGTTACTGAAAGTTCGATGGGTGTCTCAGTTGCTCTCAAAGCAGTCTTTCCTACAATGGCTGAAGCTGGTGAAACAATAACTGGTAAAGCCACAATTATTCCCGATGCGACGATTCAAACATTTGGTGGAACATTTACTGTAGATGCTTCTCAAATTACTTTTCCAGGTCTTGGAATAACTAAGGTGATAGCTAAACCTGGGACAACTTTCAGCGGACCACAGACATTTACTGTCACAGTTACAATTCCTTCTGATGCTGAAGAAAAAGCATATTCTTGGACTGCCACTGCAACAGGTACTGGCAGAGCTATGTTCATGAAGGAACAGCGAACTGTTAATGTTGGTGGTAGTCTAAATGTTATCCGCCCTTCTAGTGAAGGTGCGGGGGAGTTGGATTGTATCATTGCTACTGCAGCATTCGGATCTAGAATGGATACAAATGTAGAAGCTATGAGACATCTGAGAGATAACTCGGTTAAGATAACATTCACTGGAGGTAACTTCATGAAAGTTTTCAATGGTTGGTATTATAGCTGGAGTCCTGCTATCGCTAAAGCTGTACATGATCATGAAAGCCTTCGATCAATTACTCGAGTCATACTTTACCCTGTAGTTGGGTCAGTAATAGTAGCACAGGGAACTATCTCAATATTCTCGTTCAGCATAGAATTAGCTGCAACGGCTTCGATTCTCACAGCAGCATTCATCTGCGGAGTCTTCTATATAGCACCGTTGACTCTGCTAATTGGATCACTTGGGAAACGAATGAATAGAATGAAATCATCGTACATTCTAAAACGTCAAGATATCATGCTTCTTGTTTGTGGGGTTATGAGCGGATTTTTGACTTTTATAGGGGTTGTAGCAAATTCGTCATTGATGAATACTGTTGGAGTAACTGTGCTAGCTTTAATCGTTACACTATCTGCTGCTGCTATTACGGTAAAAGCGTTAACTAGAATAAACGTATTAATGAAAACAACTCTGACAAAATAATAACTTTATTTTTTCATTCCTTTTTTAGTTTTTCAAAATATTGTTTTCGTAACTTTGCGATTTTTGGTGCGATGATTATTCTACAGTAAGACTGTGTAGGATTTTTTTTATAGTATTCTTGGTGGTATTCTTCAGCTTTATAGAATAAATTGTATGGTTCTATTTGTGTGACGATTGTGTTATTCCAGATTCTTGCTTGTGTGATTTCTTTTATGACCTGTACTGCTGTTTGTTTCTGGTTTTCATCATGATAAAGGATTATTGATCGGTATTGTGTTCCAACATCGTTGCCTTGACGGTTCAGCGTGGTTGGATCGTGCATTGTAAAGAAGATCTGTAAAATTTCTTTGAGGGTGATGATTTTGGGATCGTAGGTTATTTGAATGACTTCTGCATGTCCGGTTGTGCCTGTACAAACTTGTTCATATGTTGGATTTGGAATTGTACCACCTGAATAACCTGATTCTACTTTGATTATACCTTTTATTTCATTGTAGATGGCTTCCAAACACCAGAAACAACCTCCGCCTAAGGTTGCGACTTTTAATTGGTTTGAGACGGTCAATGTGGTTCACTGGGGTGTAGCTAGTTATTCTAAAAAATTTTACATGATATAGTAAGGTTAAAGGTATTTTTCTTCCATATCTTTTAACATTGAATGATAGAATGTGAATATTTTTTCTCTTTCCTGTTTGGTAATTGAGCTTAAGCAGTTATCCATCATCATGGGAATGATCTCTTGCATGACCTTCGTTTTGTCTTCTGGTTTCATGTTATTCATGCAGTTGTTCATTATTTCAGGCATCATTTCAGGCATCATTTCGGAGAAGTTGATATGTTCCATGACTCTTGGCATTATATTCTTTATCATTGATTGTTTTTCTTCATCGCTCATATTTGCTAACATGTGTTCGACTATCTTTTCCATCACTAGTTGCTTCACTTCCTCACGTAATCTAGGATACCTCCCATATTTTGTTTTGGGTACTTCAATTGGTATATGTTAACATTTTTTCAGTAGAGGGATTATTGCTGGTGTGTAGAATATGGCTAATAAAATTAGAATGATGATTAATTGTTGAGTGTTTGATCCGTTGATGACGCCTTGTATTGTATAGGCTGCTATTAGTCCTAGGCTGGTTATGCTGTGGGCTTTTATCATGTCTAGGTTTGCTGGTGCTAGTTCGATTGGGTTGTTGTAATGTTGTTTGAGTTGTTTGATTGATCTGTAGACCAGTGGTATTGAGGCTAATGAGATTATGGCGATTGGGGTGATTAGTTGGAGTGTTGAGGTGATAATGATTAGTGTGTAGGTGATGATCCAGCTTGTGATGTAGATTTTTACTCCGGCTTTTTTATCGTATCTGGCGATGAGAGTGAGTTTTCCTGCTTGTTTGTCTTCTTGATAGTCTGGGATTTCGTTTATTGTTATCATGGAAAAGAGCATGATCCCGAGAGGTAGGGTTGCAAGGAACGCTTCCAGGGTTATTGTTTGGGTTTGGGTGTAGTAGGATCCTAGGCCTATGATGTTTCCGAAGTTGATGAGTTGGGTGAGTTCGCCTAGTCCGTGGTGGGAGATTTTGATTGGGGGCATGGTGTAGAAGATTGAGCATAGGATGCCGATGAATCCGAAGATTAGGATGGGCCATCCGATAGTTGTTGTAAGGTATATTCCGATAATGATTGTGATAGTGTAGCAGATTGTAAAAGCTGTTTTCATGTGTTGGGGTTTGATTTGTTTGCTGCTGAGGGTCCGACTTCCACCTGTGTAGGGATTTTTTTCTCCAGGTTGGAGTTGGTCTACTGAATGTTTGTAGTCGTAGTAGTCGTCGGTCATGTTGAGGGCAAGATGGTTGATGACGACTGCGAATAGGACGAGAAAGAATATAGTTAAGTTAAAAGTTTGGTCAACAGCCCAGGCAATTGTGGCTCCTAGGGTCGCTGGGAAGATGCTTGGGGGGACAAAGTGGTAACGAAATGCACGCCACCAGAACTGCAACCGTTCATGAAGATTAGTCATAGAGATGTAGCCTTCTTCTCGTTTCATGGTGGCTTGATTTTTATTTGTTTATATGTTTAATGAAGTGGCGCGCGCTATTAAAGAATAGAATAAGACTAAATCGACAAACCCTCATACATTTAACCGTTAAACATTGAATATTCTACTATGGAGAAGAAAATCCTATTACAGACGCGTATGAGATGCTGCTAGATGAAGAAACGTAGAACGCCCTACAGGGTAATCCAGGAACATCACATAACTTATACTCCCGATAAGACCTGTTTAATGTTCCGTAGTGAACATGCAATCATAACTAAACTGAACCGCTTGTTAAAATCTAAACCATCAGAAGCATTTCTTCTAGAACTTGAAAAATGTCAATACACTCTAAGATGCACGCAATCATACAGTTCCAAAGAAATGGTTCACCTTAAAAAAAACAACCAAAAAATCAAGAAACAGAGATTAAAAAAGAAACGTCGTCCTCTAAAAACATCCAAGTAAGTGGTCCTTCATACTTAAATGTTGAAACCGTGCGCACTAATCTACCATGGATAGTCGTTCCAGAATTGACAATTCATGGAATTAACGAGTAATGATCTCTTTTTTAATTCCTTATTCTTAAATCTAATATCGATATGATAGATGATAGTGTGAGATAGTTTTGAGGGCTAAACTAGGTATTTGTATCTCGATCCTGATTTTAATGAATGTATTTTCTTTTAGTCAGGTAAAGGCTGAGACTGTTGAACTTTTAGATAATGGTGGATTCGAGGATGGTATGAGTCCCTGGGTTAGCTATAGTTATTGGCCTCAATGCGCCATGAATGCAACAGTCACTGATCTGCAATCATATGAGGGAAAATATTCTATTCATACAGATACTGGTCAAATGGGAATGAACGTAATTGGCGAAGTGATTTTTGATCCCTCAGGTGCTATAAACACTGCTCCTCCACAAGAAGTGGCAATGGGATGGTGTGTGGGTGGTGGAGCATATCAGATTGTTGAGCTGGATCAAGTCTCAGACCTGGAACTAAGTTTCTGGATTCATCTGATAGGTGCTACAGAAGTCACTATGGGAACTGACACTGCAATGCTTGTATGGTTCTGGAAGGACGATAGTTACAGAGTTATAGCATATTATGTGACATGGGGAAGCAATGTTCCAATCTACAAGAATTTTCCACAACCTGTTATGAGTTTGGGCAATATTACAAACATTTTGATATATGGAACTCCTCCTGGAAGATGGGCTTATGTTGAACGTCAACTTGAAGAGGATTTTAAACAAGCATATCCGAATGATGATCTAAGCAGTTTCAAAAAATTGACTGTACAGCTAATCGGAGCAGGTGTAAGAGGTGGCGGTCACCCAATTAATTCTTACTGGGATAAAATCAGTTTAACTACAGAGAGCATAATCCAAGAAGAACCATCTCCAGTTCCCCAGCCGACAACACCATCACCAACTTCACCAACAACTCCACCACCATCACCAAGATTACCTAGCGAGGATGAAACATCTTCAAATCCAACAACAAGATCCCCCACAACAGAAAAAATACCTGAATCAGGAATCGGACTATCGTTAAATTCTATTTTGATGGTGATTTTTATTCTTCTTCTAATAATTATACTAGTCCTACTCTTACGTAGATCAAAAGCATCAAAAGATGTTGCAAATGTAGGAGTTCAAGCATCAAACACTCCAGAAACATTACCTCATAGAGAGTTTTGCTCACATTGTGGAGAAGCCATGCCTGATGATAGTAAATTCTGTATGAAATGCGGGAAACCAAAAGAGTAAGCAAACTCGCTTTAGCGCACACTAAAACCTAAAACCTAAATATAGGATCCTGAAACGGATACCTTTCCCTTAAGATTGTGAGGTGATTAAATGAGCGATAGAGAAATGCACAAGATAACCTGCAGCGATTGCGGTAAAGAAGCTGAAGTACCGTTCAAGCCGTCAGGTGATCGTCCAGTGTATTGTAAGGATTGTTTCCAGAAACATAGAAAATACTGATTGACAAATTTGCTAACGAGTTAGCAAAATCAAATCAAGAAAGTTGCTCCTATTTTTTTTAATATTTTCGGATCCGTAGCGGGTTTACTATTTTTTTATCAAGATCAAATATCGTTTTTTTGCAAACATGTGTATTAAGACGTTGACGAGACGGTAATGTTTCCGCTAGAGATTCCATGGTGGTGCGATGCGAAAAAAGGTATATCTGTAATAATGATGAATCTCATTAGCGGAAAACATTCCAACTCAAACTAGATTATTCGTGGATTCTATATCAAGAACAGACATGAGTGATAGTGAAAGAGACATAAGCGCGCTAATCTCTAAACCCCGTAAGAAGTCTAATTAAAATACTAAATGTAATAGGATGAAAAATCATAGATTGTTGAGGAATGTTTCGAATATTATGATTGAAGAAATTGTACCCAATTTATACCGCACAGAAATTCCCCTGCCCAAAAGCCCACTGAAGTGGCTGAATTCCTACATTGTAAGGGGTGGTGATAGGTTCCTTATTATTGACACCGGGTTCAACCGTGAAGAGTGCCAAAATGAATTGAATGCCAGCTTGCAGAAGCTAGGCGTTAACTTGAACAAAACTGATATTTTTGTTACTCACCTCCACGTTGACCACATAGGGCTTGCCGGTGTCCTCGCTACGGATAACTCTAAAGTATACTTAAATGAAAAAGAGGTGCGACAGATTAACATCCAGCAAAGTAACTGGGAAGGTTACTGGCAGAAAGTGCTTGATGCTTACGTGGCTAATGGTTTTCATGTCGAAGATGCTTTCCTATCCATGAAAAACCATCCGGCGCATAAGTATGGTTTAAAAAGAGAGGTACCTTTTTCGGTTGTAAAAGATGGCGACATGATAAAAATCGGTGATTTCCACTTCCAGTGTGTCGCCACGCCAGGGCACTCACCAGGACATATGTGCCTTTATGAGCCGAATAAAAAGATTCTAGTCGCTGGTGACCACATTCTTTTTGATATTACGCCCAACATTACTTGTTGGCCAGAGATGGATGACTCCCTCAACGAGTACCTGAAGAGCTTGGAGAAAGTGCGCGCTCTTGATGTTAAAATTGTTCTGCCGGGACATCGACGATTAGTGCATAACCTACATGAGAGAATAACCGAACTTCAGAAACACCACCATGACCGGTTGAATGAAGTGCTCACCGTTCTGGAGGATAGCGTGAAGACCCCTCTCCAAATCTCATCCCGCATCACTTGGGATATCGCCTGCAAGTCTTGGGAGGACTTTCCACCCGCACAGAAATGGTTTGCCTTTGGTGAGACTTTGGCTCACCTTAAATTTCTGGAAAACAAGAATAAGATACACAGTCAGAGAGAGAACGATGAAATATCATACTCGCTAGTATGAGTACTTTTATTGCGAAGCGGATCATTTTGTTATGAGTCGCGACGTTCACATTGGAATTTAAAAATGATTTAGTGGTAGGTGATAACAAAAATCGTGCTATACGTGAAATGGGGTTATTTCGGCTTCGCAGTGTGCACTAGTATCACATTCATTTGCTCACGCTAAGTGCTTCAAAAAAATTTGAGAAAAATGTTTTAATTGTTTTTCAGTTTTTTCACTTTTTCGTCGAGATTAATTACGATTTTTACTTCAGATGTGTAAAAACCACCATTGCTAATATGTCGGACTCCATGCCGAAGTCATTGAATGCTTCCAGACTGGGGGCGTCAAATATCATATAATATACATGTTCTGTTGGAATAGTCCAGCTTCCAACCATTTTCACATCATGTTTCGCAGCTAATTCTCCTGATTTGTCTAAGGCATTTATGAATGTATTTTTGGCTTTCTCATTAAATGATGGGGAGTTTTCAGGGGAATGTTTAGATATTAATAAAAATTTGGGCAAATTCGAATTCACTATATCAAATCATTCGGGTAATAACATATGTTTGTTTTTAAAGCGTGTCACAGAGCGCGTGTGCCAGCGCGTTCATTCCAATGAAGCTATAGGTGAGCTAGAGTTTTAGCTGGGCAGATTAATAGGTGCAGGTGTTTCAGACGCAATACAAGTGGTTTGTTCTAACTGTAACAACTATTGGAACATTCATGGTTGGTTTGGACGCCAGCATACTGATTGTCGGTCTACCAACGCTTCTCAATGAGCTTGACGCAACACTAGTTCATGGAGTCTGGATAATTACAAGCTATAGATTGGCGATAACAATTCTCCTGGTTGCAATCGGAAGGATTGCAGATATGCTCGGGAGGGTGAGACTGTACATATTAGGATTTGCACTATTTACGCTATCTTCAGCACTATGCGGTATGTCTCAGAGTGGTGAGCAGCTTATCGTATTCAGACTGCTTCAAGGAATTGGTGGAGCACTAATAATAGTTAATAGTGTAGCTCTTATCGCTGACGCGTTTCCCACATCAGAGCTTGGAATGGGCATAGGTATCAACTTCATGGCATTCAATCTAGGCTCAATTATGGGTTACACCCTAAGCGGACTAATAGTAGAGATGATAGGGTGGCGATTCATATTCCTAATTAATATCCCAATCGGTCTCTTTGGAACTTTATGGGCTCATCTAAGACTGAAAGAGATGTTCTCTCACATTTCAGAAAGTTTTGACTATATTGGTGCAATATTATATTCTGTTTCTTTGACATTAATCCTAATAGCGCTTAGTCTTGAGAATCCCGGTTCACCAACAGCTCTTACATTGATGATTGTTGGATTATTGATCTTGCCAGTCTTCGTTTTATTTGAGAAAAGAGTGGCTCATCCAACTTTGGATCTTGATCTATTTCGAATAAGATTATTTAGCGCTGGGAACCTGGCTAGTATTCTTAATTCTCTGGCCTTCAACTCTCTACCTTTCCTGCTAACACTCTATTTTCAAATCGTAAGAAAAGAGGGAGCTCTCACTACGGGGATTCTATTCATTCCACTTGAGTTAGCTGTTCTGATAGTCGGCCCTTTGAGTGGAAGACTTTCAGATCATTACGGTGCGAGAGGTCTATGCAGTTTAGGGCTTCTCTTTAGTGGTGTTGCCTTGCTCTGGTTTGGAACAATAAACACAAACACAAGCTATCAAGCTATAATTTTGGCTCTCATAGTTTCTGGGGTTGGTAGAGGCCTATTTATTTCACCAAATGCTAGCTCAATTATGGGGCCCATTCCTTCGAAAAGGAGAGGGATAGCTAACGGTGTGAGAACGACAATAATTCAGACAGGTATTGTGATTAGTATACCTCTATCTTTAGCATTCATGACTTTAGGTATGCCTTATGATCAGCTGGCGCAAATCACAGGTGGATCTATGATTCTTACATATGGAAGCAGGTACGGTTTCCTCTCAGCAATTCACTACGGTTTCTATATGCTGGCTTTTGTTACTCTTCTGGCATTGATACCTTCGTTATTTAGGGGTCCGAAATTGGATGTAACTCATAAAAATAGGTAGATTTGCACTAGCGTGCGCTTATGTAGGAAACTAATAGTTTTCCTCTTTATGTGGAAACGCCTACTTTTCATATCTTGTTGGGTCGTCGATGTTTGCTTCTTTGAAACCTTTTTTTCGGTTTCTGCATGATTCACATACTCCACATTGTCTTTCGTTATTGAGATAACAGCTCCATGTACTCTCATATGGTACATCAAGTTTGGCTCCCAGTTTTATTATCTCTGATTTCTTCATGCTATGGAAGGGTGCATCTATTTCTATCTGGCTGTCAGTTCCTTTTCGAGCAGCAGTTTGAAATGCTTCAAAAAATTCCTTTCTACAGTCAGGGTAGAATGGAGCATCAGAACCTTGAGCCCCATATAGAATTTTAGTTGCACCTACTGCTTCGGCATAAGCAACTGCAATTGATAGAAAAATTGCATTTCTGAATGGAACAATTATCTCCGGTTCAAATTCAGAAGGCATAGGAATGTTCTCATCCATCAACGCCGTAGTGGATCCAAAAACATTATTCAGCGATGATAGATCAACAATTTTTTGTTCCATTCCAAGCTTCTCAGCGATTATCTTTGCACAAATGATTTCCTTTTTGGCTATTTGCCCATAATCAAATGTGATAGCATAGAGTTGGTGACCTTGAGATTTTGCTTCATAGGCTAATGTTACGCTGTCAGGTCCTCCAGATAAAATTACGACTGCTTTCATTCTATTACACTCTCTTTGAGTAAGTCTTTGAATCCAAATCTTATGGCTGATTTATACAAGAGATAACCAATACCTGTTGTGGCAATTGTAATGCCGATAAAAACGTAGATGAATGTAATAAAATATGGCAGGTTGAAAACAAGATGCAAAATGAATGCAACCCATATTGAAATCAAAGTACTGTAGATTTGCAGTCCGAGAATAACACTGACCTTTCTCAGTTTATAGACCGCAATTAGACCTACAAACGATGGTAATACGCTTAGAAGATCTATAGGTCCAAGCGGACTATACAGATTACCCAGAAAAACACCTAATACTAATCCGTATATGCTAGGCCATCCTAAAAGTGGAACCAATCCAATAAGCGCATTTGCAATACGTATTTGGATTTGATGGAAACTTATCGGTGCGAAAGCATACACCAAAACAACATACAAAACACTAACGATTATGCTGACAGCGACATTTTTTGTTTTCAGATTTTTCAAACTAAATTACCTCCCAACCGGGATTTATAGAGCGGAACAGAGGGAGGACTCCACCCGCTAAACCAAACTTCATGCTATAATGTTACTGATAAGATTTTACGAGACAAAAATTTCATGGATAAAAAAATTATATTTTTTTTTAAAAAGATTAACAAAAGAATAATAGTATACCAGCTATTTTTGGGTCTCACCACATTTAGTACAGTACTGATTTGATTCCTTGATTTGCGCACCACATGAGATACAGAATTTCATACCTTCTGCAGGGGCTTTAGTCTTCGTAATCTGGGATCGCCTTCTAAATGTCAAGAGTGCTATTGATACAACTAATATCACAATGATTAGCCCAATGTAGGGTATGTATTGATCAAGAGATTGAAACATCCCAGAATAAGGAGAACTGATTATCGGAGGTGTTACACCCGAGCCATATTGAAATGTCTTCTCGCCCCGATCAGAAAATTCCCACCTTGATGACTGCAATGTTTGATTTTCACCATCTACTTCTATGATATTTGGATGAACGGTGAGGGTGTGAATGCTTTCTATGGGAAACGCGAGTACCTTGTAGAATCCGCCTTTCATAGATGTCAAATATTCACCGTCGAGAATTAACTCATATTCTTGAAATGTTGTAGGCGCTCCGATTGTGAAAGAGATGGTGTAAACGGATTGACGGTCACCCACTTTGATATTCTTCTCACCTTCAGCTGGGTTGGTGGTTATCTGTAGGGGAATTGAAATCTCTTCACTTTTCTCTAATGATAAATCCACTTTCTCGCTTTCTGATTCACCGCTACTTGATAGATCGATATACACGTGATAATTGATAGAATCATTTCCTTGGTTAGAGATTGTGAGCAAATAGTTCTCTCCTTCCATGGTCGATTTTGGATTCCAGATGTAGAAGTTGAGAGTTGAATTATCTAGTTCCTCAAAATAGATGTACGGCATATCAGTTACAATCTCATCACCGAGATATGAGCCGACAGTTAGGCCTGAACTGGAGATCAGCCAAGAATACCATCCCCCATCAGTTTGACTGGAAACTTTTCCCACGAGATTCATAGGATCAAACGAAGTTGGGGAGCTAATTGGGATAATATAAGGATGCAATTCAAGCCTCTGTTTCCTCCATTCATTAGGTTTACCTGTATTTGGGTCAAGATCTAAAGCCGTCCTTCTAACCGCAGCCGTTCCTTCGTCTACTACACCGTCAACAGCATTGAAAAAATTCACAGCCTGTTTCTTTGCCTCATTAAGAGGCATTGAAGTTTCCGAGCTAGTAACTCCTGTGACCAGTCCATATGCCCCGCCTATAGCACCGCTGACAAGAGCGCCAACTGTTCCTACACCCTTGACTATAACCTCGCCAGCAAGCACAGTACCAACTTTAAATGCTTTCTTAGCATTCGAATCCTTACTGTTTTGCACATAATTTCCATACTCTGCGCCTGAGTCCACAAAAGTAGAAATGACGGTGGTTACAGTACTCACTTTACTTAATGTCTTGGCGGCTGGATGGCCCGCAACCTTAGCAGCAATTTTTGCTCCTGTAGCAACTGTGTCAACAACTTTCGCTGTAGTCGAACTAACCTTAACACTTTTTCCATCTGGATTGAGGGTAACATCGGATTCTTTCTGGTTTACGGTAGTCTGTTTTCCAGGTTCTAAACTGTTTTCGGGACCGTTAACATTTGAAACAAGATTCTGATCAGAGTTTACACGTGAATCTCCACCAGTGTCAGCAGGATCATCGGAGTTATCAGATACGCCGGAGAATCCACCATTATAAGTTAAGAGCATGTGAGAGCCAAATCGACCTTTTTCATCAAATGTCAAATAGCTTACTGCATCGAACATTAGGTATCTTTGAGGTGTATATTTTTCCTCTTTGGTTGTTATGGTGATTGTTAAAATTTGATTTTTTAAACTGCTTCCAGGAATCATAACGGTTTTTCCACGGTCAGTCTGGTATTCTAGGAATGACCTCAAGGTGCTCTTGGTCTCTTCATCATACTCTAACATCTCAATTTCATTATCTATGTTCTGTGAGTTGATGATGTGAATAGGAATGTCTAACTCATTAGCGAGGCTGACAAGATGTAGAGCCGAGGTTGGAGGCGAATTATATAGAAGGTAATGGACATAGCCCTCAAGCTGTGCACCGAATACGCCATAAAGAAACTGTGCTGTGACCGCTTTGGGATCCTCCTGTGCGTATTCCCCACCTCCTTCACGAATCACATTAGCAGGGTGTGTTGTTGTTTTGGGCAAGAATCCTGTGGCTATATGGATGTCCATTATGGATTTAGCAAATCGAAGATACTCCGTGCCACCTATGTTCTTATTGCGAAGCTCATATCCAGAAAGAACTATGCCAGGAGCTTCAAAAACTCGGATGACATCATACTCCTCAACGATAATTGAAGCGTATTTGTGAAGCTCATACCAGAAAACCATCGCTCTACCATTGAGGATCTCTCCCATCATGTCATCAAGATCGATCCTCTCTTGATCAAGCTTCCCTTGAAGATTCTTAATTCGCTGTCCATAGTCTAGTGGAGGATTCATCAAGTCAATGTTTATTGCTATATAGGATCCTGATATTGTATCCTTCTCCCAAATAATATTCCAATCTTTATTGACTCGATGTGAAGAGTAATAGGGATAATAACTGATGATTTTGTAAGAGAAAACTTTACCAGGCCTCATAGGGTCACCAACGAGAACTGGCTGACCATCAATTAGAAGAACTGGTTTCACATAGAACTCATCACAAGGTGTCTGCAGGATCCCACCATAAGAGTTGATGATATCAAAGTCTGCTTCGGTCGCTGGTGGAAAACTTAGCGTGATTCTCTTATTGGCCAACGCTACAGTACTCGTATTATACACATAATGTCTTGTAAAACTGAAACCGAAAGGCATGGACTCATCTGGAACAGGGAACATAAACGCTACATGATATCGATCAGTCGACTTCAGACGGGCGCTCTCGACCGTGGCCTCCGGATTGACAGGCTCAGGAGGCGAGACGTAATCAGAAGCTTTGATGATGAGTTTACCTCCGGCCACCTGTTTGAAAGTTGTATCATCAGGCAAAGACTGGATCTTAGAATAAATCGCAGTTTGAACTTCCTTGTTAACTCTGAAAAAAGTCTCGGGTTTGATATCTCCAGAATATTTACTTACTATTGGATCGATAACATCTGAGAAATCCATTTTCCTAAAATATTTGAATTCTTTAAAACTGGGATCGACTTCCAACCATTCTCCATCGACGTACACTTTCACCCAACAGTGAATAACAGAATAATGATCAATTAAACCGACGTCAGACCATTCTGGAATTACTATCATATTACCAAGCATACCTACCCAAAATGGCATAATATCATCATCTACGCCCATCCAATTTCTCATTCTTTCAGGTGTTACCTTTACGGGTCCTTGCACATATCGAGCTGGAAAACCGGCTGACCTATAAAGAGCAATCAGTAGAGAAGCTTGATCATAATCGTTTCCATAGCCAGTTGACAGAGTCATCGACGAACCTTGAAGCGACCACCCATAAGGAACATAACCAATTTCATTATACACGAATAGAAAGATCTTCAACGGATCGCTTTCAAGTGTTTCAACAGCTAACCGTGTAATCTCATATGTTAAATGGACATCTTCAGTCTCTTCCAAGTCTTCAGTAGTAAGATCTGATATTATCATGCTGGTGGAAAGATCTCGTTGGAGAATTTCTCTTTGATATCCTAAAGACTCTTTGATCATGTGGAGGCTCTGAATCGAAGAACTTTTGGAGTCTAGTGATGACTGTATTGAATAATAATCATCTCTTTCATTTGATTGTAATTGAGGATTGAGCGTGAAAAAATGGGTATGAGCTATAACTGTCGGTATGAATGACCAACATAATATGGCAATAAAGAAAAAAGCAGAAATTCTATGATATTTTATCCCATGCATTTGAGTTCGAAGCGAGTATATGTGTCATTTTATAATAATTTATCCAAAACAGTAGCGCGCGCTCTAAAAAAAAGAAGCTAATGCAACAACCAGAATTGCCAGAACAATTTGTGAAAAGAATGCGCTAGAGTCTAGGCTTGTCAGAACCACCATGGGTCCTGTAAAAGTGAATCCGGCCAATAACGCGCAGATATTTGTAAGACTCCTACTATAAGCTAGACTGCCGCCATAATCATATTCGACAGATTTCTGCTCACTCAATTTCCTACTACCTCTCACCTAATCATTAGTACATATTATCGATAAATCATCTTTGACAAATATTTCTTGCATACAATCACACATACGTGATAGTGAGAGGCCAAGCAAAAATGATGCTGTTTAATGTTAAACTTTAGAGATCATAATTAGCTAATGTCATACTTTACTGTGTCAGCTTTGACAAGAGTTTTATGGGATGCGTATAAAATTGTTTTGACCAAAATATTACCTGGAAAACATAACCTTCTCAAAGTTTCTCTTATTACATTAATGATCTTAACAATTACAATGGGGCTCCCGCTGCAAGTATATGCTGCAGACGAATTCGGAGACCTAGATGATACCGATTTCGAAAGCACCAACGTACCTATACCAGGATACGGTTTCGGTGATGATCAGAACGTCTATCCCTGGTCCATCGAATATTTCAAAGGAGATATCTATGTCGGCACAGGCCGCCTCTCATCAACCTTCAACACAGTATATGAATTAATCATGGCTGGAATCTTTAGCGATCCTCCATATCCAGAACTTCCAGATCTAGATCACCCGCCATTCTTAACCGAATTTCTAAATTACTCAACAAATCCCCCAACCGTAACAAATGATACTGCACAAGCAGAATGGGCTTCTGTATCACGAGGAGAGATCTGGCGATACCGCGATAATACTTGGGAAAGAGTCTACCAAGCTGATCTTGTTGATGCTTTAGTTCAAGGACCAGGAGAACCCTATCAAGCTCCTCAAGCTTCAGGCTTTCGATATATGATCGCCTACCAAGACAGCAATGATGAAGAAGAAGCATTATACGCCGCACAAGGCGGAATCTCACTAGCAAATTTCTCACAAAATTATCTACTCTTAAAATCTACCGACGGAGACACATGGACTCCACTCTCAACACCCCTGCTTGGTATGGGAAGAGGAACTAGAACGATGGCAGTTCATAATGGGAAGCTATATGTCGGCGTAGGTGGTGTCGTTGCACCAGCTGTATGGTGTAGCAACGATCCAGATGCAGGTTCTGGAAGCTGGAGCAGAGTCCTTCATTTTCCAACTCTAGACAGTTCAAACAGAGGAATTGCATCCATGATGAGCTATAATGATCGCCTGTACGTCGGCACAAAAAACAATGATGGATTCCAAATCTGGAAAAGCACCGTTCTGGATCCACAAGACAATGGTGATTGGGAATTGATAGTTGATCAAGGTGCAAGTGATAAGTACAATAAAAATGCACAGACAATGATTGAATTCAAAGGAGACCTATACGTAGGATCATTAGTTCCACCATTTTATCTTACTAATGAAAGTTGTTTCAAGGGATTTGATCTCATCAGAATATATGAAAATGACACTTGGGATTTAATTATTGGACCATATCATCCACGTCAACCTCCAGATGTCCCCGCAGGACCACCAATCAGTGGGTGGCCATCAGGATTCATTAATCCATTTAATTTCTATTGTTGGAGTCTAGAAGTAAAGGAAGATTACTTGTACCTTGGAACTTTTGATGCAAGCCTTTTCTTTAGATACCTGCTACTTCTACTAGATTCTGAAGACATTGAACAAATACTACAACATCTAAACGAATTCAAAGATGGCTTGACGCCAGGAGAAATTGAAGCAATTACTCAATTCTTAGAACATGCAAACCAAGAAGGCTATTTCTCAGAAGCACAAGTAACATTATTGGAGCATTTTTACATTACCGAAGAAGAAATAACCTCCGTACATATTATGGCGTTCTTTCAACTTTTTGGTGGAGGAGATGTATGGAAAACCCAAGATGGAATAACTTGGAAACCTGTAACTCTAAATGGTTTTGATAACTCAAACAATTATGGTTTCCGAGTTATGCAGTATGCGCCAGGCACCCTTTATGTAGGAGCCTCTAATCCATGGCAGGGATGTGAAGTTTTCAAAGCAACACAACCAACCACACTTGTGGACCCTAAGACAGCCACATTACATATTGACGCTGACAATAATGGTGTTATCACCCCTGGAGATACGGTGAAATATACTGCTGAGATCACAAACGTTGGAGAGGTTACACGTGAAAACGCAACATTCACTGATACAGTCGACCCACAAACAACCCTGATCTGTGACATGCCCAATCAACCTACAACAACACACGGAACAGTAACAAGTTGTGACCCACCAACAGGCACACTAACAGTCGATATAGGTGACATCGATCCTGGTGTTACGGTCACGATCACATTCTACGTGTTCATTAACTATGACGCTCGTGGAGAAGTCGCAAACCAAGGTATAACTTCCGGCTTAAACTTTCCAAATTCTCCAACCGATGATCCTAATGAAGAAGTACCTGATACTGCAACCCGTAATTCATTAGGGACTCCAGTTGGTGGAGTAGTAACATCAATTAACAAACTTGCGATAATAACTCCTTACCTCGCATTAGCAGGACTTCTAGCAATCCTATCAACAGTATATCTCATAAGAAGACGTAAAGATTAACTATTTCTCACTATAGCGCTCGCTGTATGAACATGTATCCTTTTGCATCTATCGCTCGCCATGTATATTCTCCTAGAACGTATTCAATAAATCCTTGATATTTTTTCTCTTTTTCAAAATAAAGAAGTTTGATCATAAGTCCTTCTGAAAAACGCTTTCTTAACCACTTTAATTTTGTTTGATATCCTTCATTTTCTGGATTAAGAAAACAGGTAGGCGCGAACCTAGAAATATTTTCCGGAGTTACATCAATAATATTGATGTTACTATTCATGTTTTTCATACTCGATAATCTCTTCATATAATCATTTTAGAAAAAGTAGTAAAACGATAGCAATAAAAATAGATTGCCATGGTTAACTAGCTTCTCTTGATTGCTCAAAGATAAAGTGGACAATTCAGGTTGATGATAAAATTTGGTATACAAAAAGAAATCTTGGAAAGACAAATTAAATAATGATAAAAATTTGCCACGTGTTGTTCCAATTGAAGGTAGACTGAGTAAAAAATGGGGATCTGGAACATGTGTTATACCTTCACCCAAAGAAGTTAACAATCTGATGAAAAAAATTCCAAAAGGAAAACTTGTAACCATAAATCAAATACGAGAAACTCTAGCGAAAAAACATAAGGCAACAATTAGCTGTCCTATCACCACTGGGATATTTGCTCGTATCGCAGCTGGTGCAGCAGAAGAAGCAGCACAAGAAGGAAAGAAAAATATTACGCCTTATTGGAGAACCCTAAAACAAGGTGGAGTTATAAACGAGAAATATCCAGGTGGAGTTAAGATCCAAAAAGAATTGTTAGAAAAAGAAGGTCATAAAATTAAACAAAAAGGAAAAAAATATGCTGTTGAAAATTTCGAGAAATATCTAGCTAAAATGTGATTAGTGTGCACTTTATAGATTCTAAGTTCATGTTTAAATTGACTGTTTTATTTTATTCGGTCATTTCAATAATCTCTTCACAAGAATCTGCATATGGTCTTATTTTCATGTAGTTTCTTCTAAATTTTAATTTAGGATTAATTAACCTAAGAAAGGTTTGAACAGGTTTTTCATAACATTTTTTACATATCTCTCTAGTATCTAGACCGAGAGTTTTACATGCTTCAAGTTGAGGACAGAAATTGTGCCATCTTGTAACTAGTCTATTTTTAGTTTTCTCAACAACTTCTACGTTTTCAGGAGTTAGTGGAAGGTTAAGGTATTCTTGATAAAAAATTTCACAAGCTAAGTCAATGGGATTGCCGTTTTGAACTAATTTATCTTGATTTTTATTAAACCAATCGAGTCGGTTTCGTGTGTTAATGTTTTCTAAAATTTCTAAAGCTTTTTCTCTCCCGATTATTTTACTTACTTCTTCCATGTATTCAAACAAACGAATTAAATCAGAAGTCTTAGTTTTTTGTAAATTATTTGTTGCAAATTTTTCTTTCATGTCTATGCCTTCTATTCAAACATTTTTTATTTTCAAATTTAAATTACACATGTGATCTGAAGCTAGCTTAGCAAAGATGTAATTAGCATTAACTGAATATCCACGAAAATTTGCTTCCATCATTACAGTGAAACTCAAACACAAGATAATGGGCTGAAACATCTCCAACATTTTTAATTCCGTGTGGTTCGCCAGCAGCATAAAAAATTATTCCAAGTGGTGTGACTCGTCGACCTAATGTTTCAACTACGCCGTCAAGTAGAATTATTGCAACATTGTATAGATCAGGATGAGGAGGATAAGAGGCGCCAGGTTTTAAAGTGGTTAGGTGACACTGTAATTTCTGTAAATATCTTGTTGGTGACTCTAAAATCTGTTTATAGGATATTTTTTCTTTTGAATCTGAACTGATATGAGTAATGTCACTGTTATAGTGTAAGATTGGGTTTTCTAAATGAAATTCTTTTTTTGACTTTGTGTTACTATGCCATTTGAACATGAGATACGTTGCTGGGTCTTTACCAGCATTGACTATTGTATGAGGTTGAGATGCTTGATAGAAAACAAGAGTACCTGGATTAATTCTCTCTCTAATTACTTTATGCTCACACATGCGGTCCTGTAGTACAATTTCAAGTTCTCCGGATAGCATGATTAATAATTCTTCTTCTGGATGTGAGTGAATTTCGTGAGGGGTGTTGCCAGGACTGAGTACAGAAATGTGACATCCAAAATCATCTAGGTGACAAATTGATCCATTATAGATGTGGTATGGTTTCCACCCAGTCTGCTTGTTTTCTTCTAGTGGGAGATTTAGATGTTTAATCCAACTTGTTTTGGATGTTGTAGGAATTGTATCTCTTTGCATTAGAAATCTTCTGAGATGAGGTCCAAAAGGAATTTTTCTAGCAAGCCTTAATGCAATACTATTATTCAATTCAACGATAGTATTCTCTAGTTTTCGAATCTGGTTCTCTCGGTCAAGAAGTTTTTCAAGCAGAAGTCGTTTATCCATAATGTGTATATTGAAATTATGAGTTTCGACAAACCATCCAGAATTTGAGAGCTTAAAATTTATAGTGCATTCTCTACACTTTGGAATGGAATCTTTATCACAGAATATTTTTTTTCTTACATTTCGATAGGCAGTGCTATTCCATATCTCGCTAAAAGGGTTTTCATGAATGTTGCCGATTTTTAATTCTGCATTATAATCATAAGTACAAGGCACAACGTCTCCATTCGAAAAAATGTTACTCATATTCCATATTCGTTCACATTGAGTATTAATTCTTACACGTTCATATGTTCCGTTCTTGTATTGGTATCTCCTATATTTTGGATTAGATGGAATAATATCTTCGTCAAAATGGTTAACACCGCAACTAGGATTTGCTGTTTTTACAGTGAATACATCAGCTTCAAGGTTTTTAGCAAATTTTCTTATTTCTGATAATTGATGTTCATTTTGTTTCATTACTACCATTCGTAAATTAATACTAGTGGCCGAATTCAATTCTTTTTTCAATCTAATTAGATTCTTTATACCAAAAATTGTCTTGTCAAGATCTCCTTTTTTTCTATATGATTTGTAATTGTCTTCATCCAAAGAATCGATGGCGACGATTAAATTCGAAAGCCCTGATGTCAATATTCTCTTAACATATTCCTCATTTTGTAGAAAATGAGCATTTGTACTCGTGACTGTTTTTATTTTTCGTTCAGTTGCATATTTTATCATTTCAGGGAGTTCTGGATTCATAAAAGGCTCCCCAGAGTCCCATAAGACTAGAAAGAGCAAGTATTGTTCCATGTCGTCAATTATTGCTTTGAATTCCTTAAGTTTCATGTGTCTTGGCTGTCGGGTAAGTTCTTTTCTACCTACAGGACACAAAGGACAGGAAAGATTGCATGTATTTGTTGGCTCTATTTGAAGTATGTAAGGATACCCTTGAGAAGTAAAATCAATCGTGTTTATCTCTGGATGGTTCATTAACATCCAGTTATCATATTTTTTCTCAGAAACATCTTCACATAGATATTGGATAGCATCATGTTCAATTATTATGGTTTTTTTGAGACTCTTTCTGATTTGATGTTTTTTTTTCAATATATTGTGAGCTGTTGCAATATCTTCCGTAAGAGTGATTGTGTTTTCAATGATATTTTCGTAATAATCAACAAGAATTAAAGGAATGAACACCGGTTCACAACTGGAAGATATTCTTAAGATTATGTCCCAATCTACAAAACGTTTTAATTGGTTATCAAAAAAACCTACATCTTCAATAATTTTTCTTGAATGAACAAAGGCATTGAGATCGATATAGTTATCATCCAAAAGTTTTGTATAATTGAATTCTTCACCTCCAACATGATGAAGATAGATTTTTTGATTTAACGGATATTTTCTATATACCTTGTACATACAATATGCTGCTTCTGCTTTACATTGCACTATGTAATCATGCATGGTAGACAAAAATTCACGATGCCAGATGTTATCTGAATCAAGATACGCTAGAAAATCGCCCTTAGCAAATTTTATCCCATGATTTCTTGCCGCACTCACACCACCATGTGAGATTTTATGGTACTTTACTTTATTGGAAAGATAAGGGCGAATAACCATTTCAAGGTTATCTTCTGATCCGTCATCTATGATGATAAGTTCATAATCTTCATAGGTTTGAGATAAAACGCTCTCAACTGCTTTCTCTACAATATCTGCTCTGTTCCAGACCGGCATAATAATGCTGAACATCATACCCAGTAAGAATGATTATATTTGATAGATAATGGTTATGCAGATAACTAACGAGCCAATCCATTTAAAGAATGTACTTGAAATAATGGTTGAGTAAAGTATGAACAAGAAATATGTCGCCATAGCTGCAATTCTGATTATTTTAGCAATAATCGGACTCATGATTATGCGAGGTAAGAGAGATAGATATGAGGTAGATGAAGCCTCCGAACTACTATCCGAAATGAATGATCAACTACAATCCATAGGTACACTATGGACGAACATTAAATCAAGCCTCGAAGACATGGAACTACTAAGTGTAGAAGATGACATTCCTGAAATCAGAAACCAGATCGATAATGCAAAAAATGCCCGAGAAGATATCAAAGAAATGAAATCCGACATAGAATCGATCAGAAATCAACAGGACAAAGCAAAGAAAACATTAGATAAAATAAAAAAGCTTGAACTTCCAGAATGGACATACGATTACGTCGATCTCCAAAATGAAAGAACCGAAAAAGATGAAGAAAGAGTAGATAAAACTGACAATATACTGACCAACCTCGACCTGTACTATGCATATTCAGAAGAATTCTATGAAGGAAAAATCGCCGAACTCAACATGGAAGAAAATTTGGAAGAAGGCATAAACAACTTTCTCGAAGAAAATATCAATTCTGCCAGAGAAGAATTTGGAGAAGCAATGGACAACAATGCCGAAGTTGAAAAACACATTAAAACAGCATCAGAAAAAATTGCCTTCAATTACTTGGAGAAAGCTAGTTCAAACAGGGAGGATGCTGAAAAGATAATCAAAAAGCTGCAGGAGGTCTGTGATCTAGTCGAGAAAGGATCCTACAGTGAGGCCAACGATCTCTTCCAAGAAGCTGAAAAAGAATATAATGAACTCAAACGACTCTACCCAAGCGACCTAATGCCGGAACATAGAGAATGGTGGAACACAAACGTTGATTCACAAGTAAGTGATCTAAGAGATCTCAGTAGAGCAATAGAAGATATAGAAAGTCAAGCAAAAAATCTAATCAAAAAAAATAAAGAATAAATAACGAGACTTGTGGCGAACATGCGCTAAAGTGCACTACCATATGAATTTCAACTGTTTCAATCAAATCAAAAAAAAGAAAAGCAAGTCATGTATGCTTAAATATTCTACACTTTATCTAGAGAAGGCTAAGAGGTTAACGTGTTTGCATAAACTCTCATTCATCGTAGTATTTGTGTTGATTTTAGCCAGTTTAACACCTATCTTAAACATTAACGCCGCATCAACATTATACGTTCAGATAGATAGTCAATCATATTCTGTAGGCGATGTTGTACCAATCCAAGTCTTTTATATAATGGATCCTCCGCTACCAGGTGTAACAGTTGATATCACTTTAGAAATTAGTACGCCAACAGGCTGGCCTATCGATCGAACTATTACTGTTACATCTAATTCCCAGGGGGAGGCTTCTGGATTCTATTCACTCAGTTTAGCTGGTGCGGACCCAGGGACCTATTCAGTAACAGCTTTCGCTGATGGCACAACAAGTAGTGCTGAAACATTCACTGTTGTAGGGACTGCCACGTCAACATCTACGGCCACTGCTGCAATTTTCGATTATTCAATTTCATTATCCCCTTCAACCGTGACTGTTAAGGCAGGTGCAGATGCGATCTTTAAGGTTCTGCTGTCCTATAGTGATCCATCATTCTCCGGCACCGTGGTAACGATTCAGCTTACAGGTTTAGGACCTGGAATGACCTATCAATTATCTGGAATGGGTGATCTGATAATCTACACAACCTCATCAACTCCACCTGGTACATATCCTATCAATGTCATTGGATCCGCTAATGGAGTAGTTCGCCAGACAAGTGGAATATTGGTTGTGCAAGAACAAGCTCAAACGTTCGAATACTCAGTAAGCATATCTCCAACGAGTAAGACATTATCACTTGGCGATACAGGAACCTTCACAGTTACGGTAACTCTCACAAGCGGAAACCCCGAAACAGTTACTCTGAGTCTCAACGGCCTACCCGGAGATTTTCAACACACTTTCTCCCAAACATCGGGAAATCCAACAGTCACCTCAACACTAACCGTGGATACATCCAGTTCAACATCAACGGGAACATACACCTTTACAGTTAACGCAAACGCAGGTGGCCAGGTAAAAACTGCAACAGCAACTCTAATTGTGAGTGAGGAAGCTGACTTTTCAATATCCATCACGCCTCCTGAAAGAACAATCAATCAAGGTGAATCATCAACATTCACGGTTACTCTTAATAAGATTGGAGAATTCAATCAACAAGTAACTCTCACCACATCAGGCCTACCCACAGGTGTGACTCCAAATTTCGGTCCAGCCTCAGGTAACCCAGCCTTCACGTCAACCCTGAACATCGATACAACTGATTCAACACCAGCAGGAAGCTATACCGTAACCGTAGACGCGTCTGGAGGAGGTAAAACACATTCAGCCACAGCTGCCCTGACCATTAAAGAAAAATCGACCACATCTACACCTGAAGATGAAACGTCCCAAGATGAAGACGCTGGCACCAACATATTACCCATCACTGATATGCTGATGAATCCAATGAACCTTATGCTTATTGTAATTGCCATCTTGGCGATTGTTATAATCGTGATGATGATAAGAAGAGGTAGAACACCAACAACAGAAAAACCTGGGTTATCAAGTGTTTATTGTACAAAATGTGGCGCAGAACTCAAACCTGGAGCCACTTTCTGCAGTTCATGTGGAAAACCCATAAAATGAGCGTCATATAACACGGCTATTCTAGATCTAGAAAGTAACGGATCCTAAATCTGGAATCCTACTCTCACTTTTTTCAACATGCGCGCGCAGCAGTATCAACAACCAACGTTATCAAGAAACGTAAAGCCTAAAAAGATTTTATTCTCGCTTTTTTTATGATTTTAGCGAACAGAGCGAGTATTTCAATTTCTTTGTGTGTTCTACTTTGAGAGCACCGTAATTTGGACCGTTAGATTGTTTCTATTTTTTATTCTGTGTGTGCTCACCAACTATGTTATGTCACAGAATAGATTAGTTAACAAATGTACAATATGCACTGTGGTTGCTAGCTATCATGTTAATAGCACGCGTATGTGTTTTTTTTTTAAAAAAAAAAATGCGAATTAGTTTAAAGTTATTCTGTAATCGTTTCGAACTCAATTTTCAATGGTATTGGGTCTTTAAATATTGATAATACTGGACAGTTTGCCTCAGTTCTACGCCATGCACCTTGGAGTAATTCTTTTCTTGATTTAGCAGTTACGGTAGTCTTAAGTTTCACACTAATAATTTTAGGTGAGTCTGCTTCTTTCTCCGCTTCAAGAACCGTCTCCAATTTGCTAAATTCTATATTGCTTTTCTTACATACATTAGAAAATATTGTTACAGCACAATCTGCAAGAGACATCAAAGCCAGATCCAAAGCAGTTGGTCCAGCATCATCGCCGCCTTGGGCATTTGGTAGATCACATGTAACACTGTGGGTTCTCGAATTATCAACTATCGAACGAACATTTTCAATCCATTTAGCTGTTGCTTTAAATGTTACCATTTTTACCACTTGTTGAAAATGTGAATTATTATGAAGATTTAAAGATGTTGACGTAGCAACCAATTTGGTTATCCATGACTAGATATTCTCTTTCCTGAAGGAAATTAGCGCGCGCTTAATCGCAGTCGTATCAACAGACTAAATTATAAAGAAACATAAAGAATAGAAGTTTTCACAGCATAACTAATTATCATTCTGGAAGATAATGTGAGAAGTTAAGGATTCTAAATCTGGAATCCTACTCTCAACACATTTTATAAATACATATTTTTTTATACGGCAATGATTCAGGATTAGTACGGATGGTTGTAATGGTCCAATTTCAAAAAATCTTACTTTCACTTATTCTTGTGTTGGTGATAGTTGTAGGGTAAAGTTATCCAGCTTCAGGACAGATAATCTCCCAATCTATATTGACTACCGATACATCGATCATAAATGTTAGTCAGACTTTTGAAGTGGTTTATTCGACAAATCATGCGGGATTTCTTCTAGCTAGGGGACAACTAGTAGTAACTTGGGATCCAACACAGGTTGAACTTGTTAGCTGGGGCGAATACAATCCTGTTCTTACTTCTGGCATGTGGTCAGATGATTTCGACCCTAATACAGATACTCATTTAGATACTGGTGCTTTTCGCATGTTTATCGGTGGCGATGATGGGGAAAATCTTGCAGATGGTTCTTATGAATGGGTGACTCTTACTTTCCATTGTTTAGCTGAAGGCATAGCAATTATCACACCTGATGCTGGTTTGACTTCCAGTACTGGAGGCAGTTTTGGTACCACTGAAGATTTTCCCGTGCAGATAAACCAGATAATCTCAGCAGTCGGCGGTATGATTGCACCTGTAAACAAACTTATAGTCTTGACCCCCTACATAGCATTACTAGGATTGATTGTGATCGTTTCAATAGTCTACACCATAAAGAAAAGTAGAGGCTAACCTCTGTTCTTATTCAAAACGTATTTTTTCCCCTTTTTTTATATTGGCGCGTACTTTTATAATCTAACCAATAAAGAGAGAATTCAAAAGTATTCTATTGGAATAGGTTGGTCATTAGATATGTCATCAGATAAGGAATTAAGGATTAAAGCCAAAGAGCAGGCAGAAAAGAAGTTAGGTTTCTATACACACTTAGGAATTTATGTAGTGGTCAATTTATTTCTAATTGGCATCTGGTGGTTCACTGGTGGATTTGAAATATTTCCTTGGTTCGTTTTTCCACTATTTGGATGGGGAATTGCCATAGTTGCTAACTACATTAGCGTATTCAAGGATACTAATTATCTTGAGAAGATGACCGAGAAAGAATATGAACGGCTCAAGAAAAAAGTATAATGATTATGTCAGCACGCTGTGATTGAATGTAACATATCTTTTATTCTATTTAACGAACAAACTGTTTCAAAGCTAGCTATTTTATCCTAATTCAATTCTATGAACTTACTGGCGCGCACTGCCTGTCCAGTGTGCGCTAAATATGAGAAAGAAAGGAGTGGGTGATAGTCTATCGTTCTTTCCATTTCTTCATAGGGTAGACTAGTTGTTGTGGATTTGCTTCCATTGGCCAGGTAACAATTTTCTCGCCGTTACGCCACTGTATTACGCCCATCTTGTGGCCTATCTGCCAACCTGTAACTGGGTCTACATTGAATTTGCCATAGAAGGTTGTCATATCCATCTCACCAGCAGTCTTCCTTACCTCATCAGAGTTCAAAGGATCTTTAGATAGCTCCATAGCACGCTGGAGAACGAGTCCTTGCTGGAAACCTGTCGCACACGTGTAATCTGGTGTTTCATTATGCTCTTTCATATATGCTGCTATGAACTCATCGTGACTTGGACCGTAGTCTTGTTTGAAGACCATGCCTTTCTCCCACTGGGTACATGTGATGGTTTCCTCAGCGTATTTGGTGAGGGCCTCATAGTACTTCTGCATTACAGCGCCGGTTCCAGCCCATAGTAGTTTAAGATTAAGGTCAAGCTCGACCATCTGTTTGATCATCAGGATTGCTGGGGCATATTCGGCTGCACTCAGGACTATGGAGGGTTGGGCATTCTTTATCTTAGTTAGGAGTGGTGTAAAGTCAGTCAGTGTAGCTGTATTATATGACTCAGTCAGTAGAACATTGAATCCTTTCTCTTTCGCATAATCTGCGCCTGCTACCCCTACTGTTCTAGCGAACATGTTATCTCCATAAACTATCGCAACGTTCTTTGCTTCAGGATCATTCGGCCATACTCTCTCCATGATCATATCTTCTATAGTTGTCATGTATTCTGGCCCATTTGTTATTACGTGAACGATGTATCTCCAATCTCTGTAGGAAAGTGGGTCGAATGAGCACGTTCCATAGACTTCAAACTTTTTGTACTTCTCGACTACTGGAACAGTTGCCATTCCAAGTGGTCCCCAAACCGGGCCGAGTAAGAAGTCAACTTTGTCATCGTTGATCAGTTTCTCATATAATCGTGGTACGTTCTCAGGTTTCTGCTCATCATTATAGAGAACGAGTTCTATTTCGTATGTGTTGCCGTCTCCAGCTTTGATTCCTCCAGCCTCATTCACCATTTTAGCCCAGAGTTTAGATCCATTAGACTCGCTAATTCCAAAGACAGCGTCAGGTCCAGTGAAAGGTTTAGTTCCACCGATCTTCACCTTCTTCTTAGAACCTGCCGGGCTAGGGGTGACAGGTTTCCCCCAGTTATTATATGCGCTATAGCCCGCAACTGCTAAAGCGCCAACAGCTACTGCAGCACCAGCATACTTTAGGTAACTCCGTCTACTCATCTTATCTTGACTCAATAACTCGCCTCCAAAACCTAGAATATGACTCAATGAATGAACTTATATGGCTTGTTCCTAAATCTAGTGAAACTTGCTAGAATGCCTGTTCTTGAATGTTTACAACTATGTTAAGGTTGAACAGAGCATGCTATAGGATTCAGTGCACTAATCGTAAAGAATTAATAGTTTCTCTCAAGCATCAATGCTTCTAACTAGTTAGCTAAGGGGAGAATTAGTGAATTGCCTCTGAAAGATCGTTTGATAGAAATCAGTAAAGAATTGCCTGCAAGATTTGAACAACAAAAAGACAAAACCCTTAAAATTGAATTCAAGATCGCTGAAAGGAAAGTCTTTCTCTCAAAAAAGACTCTAACCTACAAGGCAAGAGTAAGAATTGATGACGAAAACAAGATTGTGAAATTCTTTGAAACACTGAAAGAAAAAGGATTAGGTGTATCTAGCGGCGACTCAGATATGAGTCCAGGATTTGGATTTAAAATAGAAACTTACAAGGTCAAGGGCAAAGAAAGAGAAGGAAACATTCAGGAATTATCAAAACTCTTCGGTAAAGACTACAAATATTCATTTGATTATTCAACAGTTAGAAAAAGGGTTGAAGAAGAAACGAGAAATGCAGGATACGATTTCTCCGTATTCTTAAGCGAAAGATCAATCTGATTAATCGAGGACTCGAAAATACTTACTTTAACTTCTACTTAGCGTAAACTGATATGGCGAATACTTGTTATCTTCTGTTCTATTTAGTAAACAAGTTGTTTCAAAGCTAGATGTTTTATGTTAACTTAATTCTATAAGATGTGTGGTGAGATCTCATGAACGTAAAATTTGCAGTTTATTCTATAATGGGAGGATTAGTGATAACCCTTCTGACAGGTCTTTTTATTAATATGCCTGCCAAGCTGATGGGCGCTGTGCATTATGGATATCCTTTTGCATGGCTTACTCGACTTGTAATTGCACCAGAATATTTCCCTTGGCGAGTAAACATATCTAACTTGATTATTGATATTGTAATCTGGAGTGTTGTTGTTTTCATAATAATATTTAGTGTGGCATGGGTAAGAAAGAGCAACTAGAATCAATATCTCTCGCCCACCTCAAAACACACTTCAATAAATTGTTTTTTTATATGATATCACAAATCACATGCACCACGGATAGGATACTATTGCCAGAGATTCAAGTGAATGAAGTCCAACTATATTATGAAATCACGGGTGAAGGCACACCTATAATATTCGTCCATGAGTTTGCAGGAGATTATGCTAGTTGGGAAATCCAGGTACGTTTCTTTTCTCATTGTTACCGTGTTGTAGCCTATAATGCACGCGGTTACCCTCCATCCTCTGTCCCTGAGGATCCATCTAGCTACAGTCAGGACTTAGCAGTAAATGATCTAGCTGGAATAATAGATGCATTAGAACTGGCACCGTGTCATGTAATAGGGCTCTCTATGGGAGCCTACGCTGCTCTTCATCTTGGATTACGTTACCCCAAACTATTACGTTCTATTGTGGTGGCTGGTTGTGGTTATGGTTCAGATCCTGAGTATCGTAAATCTTTCCAGTTGGATTCACAGAAAATAGCTAATCGAATTGAGACTGAAGGAATGGAAGAATTCGTTAAAGAATACTCGACTGGACCAACAAGAATACAATTTAAAAAAAAGAATCCACGTGGATATGATGAGTTTAAGCAAAAACTTCTAACTCACTCATCTAAAGGTCTAGCTAACACCCTGCGTGGAGTCCAAGCAGTACGTCCTTCAGTATATGATCTAGATGGTTTAGGAACGATGAAATTACCCGTACTGATTCTCACTGGAGATGAAGATTGGCCATGTCTGAAGCCAAACTTATTCCTTAAAAAGAAAATTCAAAATGCAGCTATGAGTATGTTCCCAAATTCAGGGCACACGTTAAATCTCGAAGAACCAGAACTCTTCAATAAATTAGTACAAGATTTTCTCATGCAAGTAGACTCTAGACAATAGTCAAGTCGTATGCTTACCAGATTCAAAAGAGCACCGACTAAGGATTGTATAATCTAACTAGCTAACCATTATGTCAATAAATAATCTTTGAAACATGTGTTTCATTCTGTTCCGGCGATTTCCTTTAACCAATAAACCCCCTGTATGGTTGTAACATATGTGCTTAGAACAAGGTGAGTTTAGAAATTGAGACTTGGATTAAAAACACTATCACTAATCTTATGTACTCTTTTGATTGCTTCAACAGCCAATATAATTCCCATCTCATATTCACAAAAAAATCCTGAAGAGGTCACCGTATGGGATGGTTCTGTAACCACTCCGAAAGGTGAAAAATTATCCGTCGAGAAAGTTAAGAAAGGTGAGGAAAAACTCACCCTCTACACAGATGACTCCGGCAAAACCTATACAAAACAAGAATTCTCCCAGAAACTCGTTCAAGAAGAATCCAAATTAGACACAGAACTTTCCCAACAACTATTAACTAGATCACTTGCAGGTGAGAAAGTCAGAGTCATCGTTGTGTTAGAGGATCAACCGCAATATGAAGCCTTCCAGAACAAGAAAGAACAGTATAAAGAATCGATACAAGTCGAATCAGAAAAAATCAGAGACGTATACAAGAGAATAAGAACCGAGTACTTAGATGAATTTGGATCTCTTCCTGAAGGTCGAAAAGGCCTAGCAGCCATAGCCGAATTCGAACAAAACAATCTCACAGAAGAAGAAAAACAAATAATGAATCAATCTCGACAGTCAGTAGATCAATTACTTACCCAAATGAGAAGAGAAGCATTAACCCAAGGTGAAACCTTAGTCCAAAATAGCAGAGCAACAGACGGCACTCTAAACTTTATACAATCATTTGGCGGAGAGATCAAATACCAATACACAATCTTCAATGGATTCGCAGCAGAGATCCAACTAGAAAAAGTACAGGAACTTGCAGACCGCCCTGAAGTAGCAAAGATCATGTTAGATAAGAAAATGTCCGCCCAACTCTATGATAGCCCATATACCATCTGGGCTGACGCATATTGGGGTGAGAGTTTAACAGGTGGTCCTTTTGATATCGGAATCGTTGACTCTGGAGTTGATAATACTCATCCAGCCTTAACCGGTCACACATTCTATGAAACATCATATGCCGACATTGACGGTGACGGAATAGTAGATGAAGATGAAGATGACTATAATGGTCATGGAACAGCTGTCTGCGGCGTAGTATCTAGTGCAGACTCAATATATGGTGGCGTGGCTTATGGACATGAAGCTGTTTTCAATGCAAAAGCAGCTAATTCGGAAGGTTGGATGTGGAGAAGTGATGCCATGGAAGCCTTCGAATGGGCGATATTCGGTGTAGAAGCTGATGGTGCAGATGTTTTTCCATACAGTTATGGAAGTACCCCGGATGGAGGAGACACCCCATGGAGCCAATTTTTCGACGCCCTCGTCGATGACCTAGATATTCCAATTGCAGTGATTGCAGGAAACTCTGGCCCAACCGATTATACCATATGGGAGCCAGGAAACTCTTTCAACGCTATCACCGTCGGATATACTGATGATATGGATACAGGACTTGACAGAACCGATGATACACTAGATTCAACAAGCAGCAGAGGACCAACAAGTGATGAAAGAAAGAAACCAGACCTTACAGCTCCAGGCTCCTACATAACTACTACTGCACACGATTGGGAAGGGGCCAATCCAGACTTTGCCCAAGTAAGCGGCTCAAGCTTCGCAGCACCCCACGTTGCAGGAGCAATGCTCCTAACCTATGACTGGGGATTATATGACCCCATGATGATCAAAGCAATGATGATCAACTCAGCCGAGAAAAGAGTATCTGACGCTTGGGACCCAGGCTGGGGGTGGGGTTACGTCGAACTTTACAACCTCAAATATACTACAGATGGATGGTGGGGTTACCTATATTATTCCCCAATTTATGGAACAGACTACTATGATTTCTATGTCGGCCCTATAAGTACGGGAACATATGAACCTCACGACAGAGCAACCTTAGTCTGGAATAGACATGCCGAGTATTCAGGTCCTGACTACCCATATGCATATGATATAAGCGACTTAGACCTTTCACTATATGACCTGTCAGGAAGCCTCAGGGATTACTCATATTCCGCTTATGACAACGTAGAACAGGTCATCTCACCATTTGATGGTACAGGAATTCTCAAAGTTGAAGAATATGATATGACTAGCCGACCAGTCGTGGGTGAATATGAACCCTATGCATTGGCCCTACCTTACGGGTGGACAACTGCAGCTTCACCGACAGTAGACGTTTACTTCACATCCACTCCAAGCACAGTAGAAGTTGGCGACACATTCTGGATCTATGTTGACGTATACAATGATGGAGACATCCCAGCTCATAACGTCCAGGTCACATTGACTCTGCCCTCAGCATTCACTTTAATCTCAGGCAGCATAACTCAAAGTCTTGGAACAGTCCAACCAATCTCATGGGATACATCATCTAACGGTGCATGGCAGATTAGAGCTGATGAAATGTGGTTTTCACAACATATCGAAGTTATCTCAGCAAGTTCATGCTATGGAGAGATTTTTTCAGGCTATAATAGTCTGCTCTTAAATGCCGATGCTCATGAAACAAGTATCACAGATACTATGATGAAAATCGTTACCGCAGATCCGAATACTGTATACTTTATCTATCCAGATTACCAAGGCTCCAAACCTCCAGGTGTTGGATATGCTTGGGTTACAGACTGGTCCGCAGCGGGATTCGTAGCGGGTATGTGTTCTAATAGTCAAATAGACACAACAGATACAGATTCTGCCGTTATCAATACTGCTACTGGTAAACCTAAACTTTCAAACAAAATAATTGTTCTCTTCGGAGGACCACTCGTCAATTCTGCAGTAAATTATTATGAGGATAATCGAATAGCACCGGTTTACTGGCAGGGTACAGGAGGTCTACGTTGGCATCTGTCAGATGGAACCGAATTGACTAGCACTAGATTGACTTGGGCTGAAATAAATAGTGGTCAAGACATATTTGTTGTAGAAACATTCATTGATGCCGATGGGAATACGGTCCTTATCGTATATGGTAATACTTGGCAGGGGTCCTTTGTTGGAGGAAGATTCTATAAATTCGTAATGTCAATGAACCCTGAAATCTATGATGGGTCGTGGTATCACTTCAAATGGATGGACAACGATGGAGACGATTTCGCAGATTTTACCGAAGTAAACACGACACCTATAGCTTCAGAATAGTGAGCGAGAGCGTGCGTCAACACTCTCTCCTTATCTTTCTTTTTCAGATCAATCCCAAAAAAATTTATTTAAAAAGTGGTAACGTTTTATGCACACATTTTATTGAATAAGGTGACGATCTTAACGCATATTTTCTGTCACGTATGTGTCTTTTATTGATACATATATGAGTAGAAACATAGGTGTTGACGGAAAAAAATTTAGATGATCTTTTCCTTTCTTCTGGTTCTAATTCTCCTTTGAAGAATATTTTCTCCGACAGTGTAAGTCAAATCTCTTGATAGCATGTGATTTGATCATAGCTAATCGCACGCTATGCTAAACTTCAGAAAGAGCACGTGTTTTTCCAGTGGAAATAGTAACGTTTCTTGTACGCGTTTTTTGATATGTTGTGAACATTACAAGGCATAATCTGTGACATTATTGTGCGCGATATTGATGCAGTTATGAGTGGAAATGTAGGTGGTGACGGAAAAATTTTCGATGATCTAAAGGGTCCTTTCGTCCTAATCCTCACTTTAACCATCTTAGTTCAGTTAGAAAGGAATAACACACATTCATCAATCTGTTCAATCTTAAATAATCAATTTATACTGTAATCTATCTTCGGAGAAAACGGTTGAGACGAGAATTCAAAGTTCTACTCACCCTAACGATTTTAGTTACGATATATGTAATCTCATTCTCGAATCCAACTCCATCCTTCGCAGAATTAAATAATACGGAGTCAAATCCGCTCCAATATACGCTGGAAGGATTAACGCGTTCACCCAATGTTGGAATGACTACCGGTTCACTCGGCGGTTGGAACGAAGATGAATGGGTTCCATTCCGACTCAACATAACAAACACAGAAGAAAGTGTCCAAGTTGTTGAAGCAGCCATAAATCAGGAATATGAGAATGATGGCCGCTACGGTATTGATGCCTTTGCAGCCTGTTTCGCCGAGTCAGCCGACTGCGGAAGCGGGAGGACTCCAACACTCGGTCCATCTGCAACAGGTAGTGGCACATTATGGAGAATTTTAGTTAATTCATCGGAATATGTGCCAATAGTTATTTTCGACACATTACCCGGAGGTGTAAAAATAATCCAATGGCGTACAGGCGACCTATCTGTACCTGCAAACGGCTCACTACTAATTGAATGGTCAATCCATCTTGCCAAAGGAAACTCAACAAATCTCGCATGCACAGGAGGATCCCCACTCGGACAATGCTCTCCACAAAATATTCCACCTGAAATGGGTGAAGCCTCATGGCCAGGCAGATCACTGCAAGTCAGAGCTGCATCACCAATACCTGGTGAACGAACAGTCTCTATTGACGTTGCACAGAAAACTTCAGCCTGTATTATCGCTACTGCCACTTATGGCAGCCATATGGAATCGCAAGTTGTCTACATGCGATCTGTACGGGATGACATGATAGGTTCCAGTGAAGTTGGAGAAACGCTGGTTGCCGGATGGAATATCTTCTATTATTCATGGTCTCCACCAATCGCAAATCTGATTTCTTCCAATAATGTTCTCCAGAAAATCTCTCAATTGTTGATAATTCCACTAATCGCAATAATTCACCTGACAGCATCAATCTATTCTAATGCTGCACATCTTAATGCTTCAATAGCATCAATAGCAGCCTTCCTCTTTGCATCCATATCTTCAACCACGATTTACATTGTTATTCCAATCTATAGTTTACTGGTTATTCACAAGAAAAATTTTCAAAAAGTTAACTCCATCTAAAGTATGCATAAGTCATCGAAGATGATAATTGCTAGGCTTTAATTGATATTCGGGAGTTAATCATAAGATTAGGTTGAAAACATATGATGGAGAAGAATTATGGCATGCCCTATTATCATTTACGTCGTGTTATTATGACGATAGTTGAAACAGCTGCAACCAATCCAGCTAATGCCAGGTAAGGAGCTATCATCACGAGCTTGTTGACCGGTGTAACTAAACCTCCAACAGTCAGCCCGGACAATTTATACAAATAAGCTGCTCCCTCTTCGCTGGTACCAGATATATCGGCGCTAGGGTCGGTAATCGCAATAATGTCTTTATCAATAGCAACAGACCAGCCAAACGCATACAGACCTGCTTCAGGGGTTGGCGACTGCAAGGTCTCTATTAGATTTCCTGCAGAGTCAAATAGGTAGGTTCTACCTTCAGAGCTTGCACCACGAGTTTCTCCTACTAAAATGTAACCTCTATCAGTAGCTACTGACCAACCGAACCATGCACCTGCTTCAGGTGACGGTGACTGGAGGCTTTTTATGAAGTTACCATTAGAATCAAATATGTTGATAGTTCCTTGTTGGCTATTCCTTAGTGGTTCTCCTACCAAAATGTTGTTTCCATCAATATCTACTGACCAGCCAAACCATGATGATGATTGAGGTGATGGTGAGTGGAGAGTATTTAATGGATTTCCATCGGAATCGAAAATATAGGCTCTACCCTCATGGGTATTGCTTAATGGTTCTCCTACTAATATGCGGTCTCCGCTTACGGACACAGAGTAGCCAAACCATGCGCTTGCTTGGGGTGACGGTGACTGGAGAGTATTTAATGGATTTCCATCGGAATCGAAAATATAGGCTCTACCTTGTGCGCTATTGCTTGATGGTTCTCCTACTACTATGCGGTTTTCGCTAACAGCTACAGACATGCCGAACCATGCACCTGCTACAGGGGACGGTGACTGGAGAGACTTTATGAAATTACTGTTAGAATTAAAAATATGAGCTTTACCTGCGTCACCACTTGCTGTCGGATCCGGTTCACCTACCACTATGGTGTCTCCACTAACAGCTACCGCCCATCCAAAATCTCCCAGTGTCAGTGGTGAAGGTGACTGAAGAATATCTTTTAAATCTCCATCAGAGTCAAAAATGTATACCCTGCCTACGCCGCCAGTTAACCCTGCATCATGATCGCGCAAGTGTTCACCTATCACTATGATTTCTCCGCTGACAGCTACCTGACCGCCGAAATTTGAGTCAGCTTGTGGTGGTAAACCTGTAAGTCTTTTGATAAACTCTATTCCTTGGGCTTGAATTGGATTCACTGTAATAACTGTAAAAAGGGTAACAATCATTAAACCAGCAATCAGGCCAGTCAAAACGCGTCCACGGGGGTGTAATGTTTTCATGCAATATGACTCCGATCTTTTAGAAATTAAAATGAAACTTATGATTGATTTGGGTAAATAAAACTTAATGCTATAAATGTAACTTAGAAAGGAGCGCGCACGCTACTCTGTAAGATTCGATAAGTCTACATGTGTCCCAAAATTTGATATTATAAAATTTAGGAAATGTTCGTCAGTTTACTTGATGTCAACAACTTGGATTTCAAACGTCAAAGTTTCGCCTGCAAGTGGATGGTTAAGATCTAAAATAATAGTCTCTTTCTTTACTTCTTGGATAGTGGCCAGATAACGTTCACCCTCCTTTGAACTTAACTCGACTACCTCCCCTTCAGTACCTTTCACATCGCCTTTGATTATTGTCTTAGGGGCTTCTCTGACTAGGTCTTCCTTTCTCTGGCCAAAACCTTCGTTTGGAGGGATTGTTATTGTTTTTTTCTCACCTTTCTTGAGTCCTAAAAGGGCCTTATTCAAACCTGGCAGAAGATTGCGGTCACCGACTTGGAATGTCTGGGGGTCTTTTCCGTCGGAACTCTCAACAATCTGTCCATCGATAGTTTTTACTGTAAAATGGATAGTGATTTTATCTCCTTTTTTGCTTGGCGTTTCTATCCCTCATGTCAGCGTGAGAAAGTGTAGCTAATAAATGTTGGTTGGCTCAAACGTAACACACTTTAATGTCAAGAGGCGCACGCTATTATCTTCAAGAACGCACCACAGAAAAAATAGCACGCACGAGTTAATGTTATATTGTACTTCACTTCTCGACATAATTTGTGATATGCCCGAGGTGCAATAACCTGTATCTAAAATTCAGTGATGAAAATGATGAAAATGATGAAAATGATGAAAATGATGAAAATGAAGAAAATGAAGAAAATGAAGACCTGCTTGAAACTGACGAAGAGGAGTATTGAAAAACATTCTTCTCTAATAGAAACAAAGTTTCATTAATTTTTAAACCCAAGATTTTTTTAATATATTATCTATGCTAAATTATTGACATGCGTTTCGAGAGCTAAGATCATGATTTCAGATTATGATGAATTTAAAAGTAAAGTTAGAGATGAAGTCTTCAATATCGTATTGAAAATTTTAAGATCTAGAAAAAAAGTTTCAGCGAAAAAATATTTTGAGAACGCTGAAGAAGTCATGCGCCAAATCTACTCTAAATATTGTGATAGTCCTCAAAATGTTAGGATCGCTCAATATCGTGACGAAATCATCCGTATCATGAACTCTTTCAGAAAAGAAGAATCACCTAAAGATTACATCGAAAGAAGAAAAGAAGATCACATCCTACACCTGAAAGGTAATACCGGCAAACGTATCCTAACAGAATCGGAATTCGATGCAATATCGGATTTAGAAAATTTTTTTGATAAACATCAGATTTCATAATCATAATACAGATTGACGTAACGCTATTAACTAAAAAAACTATACTACATTTTGGCGATGTTTGGAGTTGACTGCAAAACAATTCTGGAAATCAGAAATTAATACTCAAGACAAGGTTGATGCAAGTGATCTACAAAGAGATTCCTTATTCCTATCCGGTTTCTCTTTGGTTTGTTTCGGTATTCTTCTCAATTTTGACCCTGTACAGCTTAAGATCCTTCTTGATCCAAACATAGGCTTGCGTATACATCCATGGCTGTTCATATGTATAGTTCTGTTCGTTACTTGCTCTCAGTTTTGTAGAAAAATAAAATACCGCTATGAGTATATTATTGCAGATTTACTCTATATGGCAGGCATCTTCCTACTGTACTTCTCTTTATCCACAATAGTCTTCAGAATGCGTATGGATCTAGTAACTATAATGGCTCTGGTTGGTTTAATGGGGCTCTTAATCTACAAGCAAGTGCTCATCCTAATCTCCATAATCCAATCCAAAAGACAATAGCTGTAGTGCTTTACTACTGAACACACACTAATTCATCTCTATAGCTAGTGTAAACTTTAAAAGAATGTTTGATACTTTTGGCTGAGATTTTCATTGTACTAGGGTTTTAGATAGGGATTCATGATGGTAAATCATTCACTTAGAATAGGACTTAGTTTCGGCATGACTTCAGGAATAATTACGACCTTAGGATTAATGGTTGGTTTACATTCTGGGACACATTTGAAAATTGCAGTTATTGGGGGAATCCTCACTATTGCTGTTGCTGACGCATTTTCTGATGCTTTAGGTATACATATGTCTGAAGAGGCGGAGAGAAATCATACTGATAGAGAGATTTGGCAATCAACTATCTCAACATTTTTCTTTAAGTTTATTTTTGCCCTGTCATTTATGGTTCCTGTATTATTTTTAGAGCTTCAGACTGCAATTATAGTAGCAGTGATATGGGGATTGTCTGCGTTATCTATCTTGAGTCTGCATATTTCTAAAGGACAGGGATCGAGAAGATGGAAAGTAATGTTTGAGCATTTGGCTATTGCTTTAATTGTTATAGTCATTGCACATTATGTCGGAGATTGGCTATCGCTAACACTGAAAATCTAATTCAACTTTAGCGCGCGCTGAAATTCGAACATATCTCAGATATTCATAACGCCCGGTAAAGGTGTAATAACATGATAAAATTCTGTCCCAGATGCGGTAAATACATGCCTCAAAGCCAAACCATCTGCCCAAATTGCGCATCACAACCAAGAACAAGAAAACATCCCACAGAAATATCTACAGATGATGTGATCAACAACTTCCCAAGCCCATCGCTTAGAAAAAATCAAAAAAGAATTATGAATGAAATTGTTGACGCATTCCAAACTGGGAAGAAATGTGTAATCTTAGCTGCACCAACAGGTTTCGGCAAATCCTATGTAAATACAGCATTCGCATCAATAACCCACTCATTCTATGCCACTCCACAGCTGACCTTAATGAAACAAATCCTACAGGATCCGCTTCTACAGGGAAGATTTGTAGAGATTAAAGGACGCAGAAACTATAGGTGCTACTATTATCCTGAACGTCCAGTCCATATCGGAAGATGTGAAACCACTGACTATCACTGTTCAGAACGTTTTGATGTTTGTCCATATTGGAAACAAAAAAAGAAAGCCCTTGATGCTCAGAGCGTATTGCTGAGTCTAGCATACCTTATTGATGAGGGCCAGACAGAAGGTCCAACCTCTCTTGGATCCCGAAGCCTACTGATACTTGATGAGTCACACAATCTCGAAGAGGAATGTCTAAACCATATATCTTTGAGAGTTACGCCAAATACAATTCCAAGTAATGTATATGAAAAATATCTTCCACAACTCAAACAGATAGAGAATAGAGATCAAGAGCACGAATTCCTAAGCAAGTTAGGTGTACATCTTCAAGAGTTGCTAAAGCGGGCAGATCTGATTAGTAAATCAACCGGACTATCAATCGATGAGGCTATAGATAAAGAGAAAATTGATCGTTATCTGAAAAATTATCAGTTCTACATGTCATCAAAGAAAGAATGGATTTCACAAATACAAAATGATCAATTAATACTACAACCCGTTTATGCGAAAGAATTCATGAGAGAGATGATATGGAAGAAAGCGGATTTCTTCATTATATCTTCAGCAACAATACTTGATCCGAAACAATATCGCGAACTAACCGGTTTAAACGATATTCTAAATGAAGATCAAATCTGTTTTCTAACCGTTGATAGTACATTTCCAGTGAAGAATAGACCGATACTAGACTATTGTGTAGGATCTCTTTCACAGAAAAATTGGGATCAAAATAATCATGACGCATTAACCACTATAGAACATATACTGAGAAGAGAAGAAGGTAATGTGGCGATACATTGTGGAAGCTATAAACGTCAAAAATGGCTTATGCAAAACATCGCAGAAGATTTGAAATCGCGATTGATTGCTCATACAAGTTTTAATCGCCATGAAAAATTAGAGGATTGGAAGCAATCTCGAGGTAGTGTCTTCGTTTCAGTAGCTTTTCAGGAAGGACAAGATTGGAAATATGACATGTGCGATGCTCAGATATTGCTAAAAGTTCCATACCCTGATCTTGGGGATAAAAGAATCCGGAGTAGACTAGAGAATGGGGAAAGGAGATGGTATACTAATCGTGCTATGACTGAAGTGATACAGGCTTACGGTCGTGCTGTAAGAGCTGAAGATGATCAAGCAAGATTCTACATTGTTGATGGTGATTTTAAAAAATTAGCTATGAATTGTTGGCCGTTTATGCCGGCATGGTTTAAGGAAGCTTTACCAAAATCACTTGAGAAAATTTAGCTTGCGATCTTAAATATTTAGTATGTATTACAGATTGTATAAGAATTCATGTTATGGAAGGGTGTGTTATGGGTCTTATTAATAGGATGATTAGAGCTGCACGATTGGATGTCTCATTATATGAGGAAGTAGAGAAAGATGTCAAAGCTATGGATCAAGCCATACTTGTTGTTGTTATCGCAAGTATTTGTGCAGGTATTGGCTTGGCAATTGGAGGGCAAATGACTGGAGGTTTAGGCGGCCTTGTCTTTGGGTTAGTTGTCGGTGCTATTACTGCTTTGATTGGATGGTTTATCTGGTCTTTCATCACCTATTTTATTGGAACCAGAGTTTTCAAGGGTCCAAAAACTGAGTCTACTTATGGTGAACTTTTACGTTGCATCGGATTTTCCTCATCACCTGGTGTGATAAGGATTCTGAGCTTTATCCCAATTCTGGGTGCAATTATCACTTTTGTAGCTATGATATGGAGTCTAGTAGCCATGGTCATAGCTGTAAGACAAGCGCTTGACTTCTCCACAGGTAGAGCAATTGCAACCTGCCTTGTCGGCTTCATTGTATTAGTGGTAATCTCAGCTGTAGTTGCTATGTTGACTGCAGGTCTATACAATATAATGCCAATGTGAAGTCAAGGGTACAGGATAGCCTTGGCTTCAAGCCATAACATGTTAGCGTGAGCTAGGTCACTTGATGTTTGGTAAGCGTGCACGCTAAAATTGTGTTATGTCCAGCAAATCTTGAAGAATTTATCGAAAGAATCCGAAAATAACGATTATACACTATTTGATATTTAGCACCTGTACCTTAGCGTCTTTTGTAAGGATTTGTGAGGTTAGGCTAGACCAGTAATACTTTAGTAATAAAAAGTATTACTCACTTTATAGAAGGTTATCTATTGAAACGTAACATTTGGAGGAAGAAAGTATGCTTAGAGGAAATATTGAAACATTGATCCAAGAGGAAAATCTTAATGAACTCCTTAATACAGCTGGTATGTTGCACGGTCACCTTTGTAGTTATTTAGCTTATGGTGTAATGGCTGGTTATTTTGCAGTACGTGAATTAAATTTAAAGTCAACCGGCATGGAGGAGGTAATAGCTATTGTTGAGACGAATAATTGTTTTTGTGATGGCGTTCAGATGGTGACTGGTTGTTCATTGGGAAACAATTCTCTCATGTATAGAGATATTGGTAAAACAGCTGTTACGGTGGCGAAGAGAAATGGTGAAGCGATAAGACTCGCATTAAATCCAAACTATGAAGAATCTCGTAATGATGTTTACCCTGAGGCAACTGAATTATGGAATAAAATAATCGTCAGAAGAGAAGATGCGACGAAGGAGGAGCATGAGGAACTGATGAGGCTTTTTGCTGAAATGTCTATCAACGAATTGAAGCAACCGATTAAGAAAATATTCAATATTAAACGTTTGAAGATAACGGTGCCTGAGTATGCTCCCATTTTTGCTTCGGTTAGATGTTCGATATGTGGGGAGAAAGTTATGGAAAGCAGAGCGCGAATTAAGGATGAGAAGCCTGTCTGTATTGATTGTGTTCAAGGTGAATATTTCATTTTAGATGGAAAAGGTATGCGAATAGAATTTCCTTAAAATATTTTTGATAATCGTTTGTGAGATGAAATGTGGCAGGGATTATTCACTTCCAAGAACATTATTGTAATGATTATGTTTGGTGTTTTATCTTCTTTAGTTACTTTGACAACTGCTTTTATTCCTGCACCTCTGCCAGGTCTTTATGGTGTGATAGCGGTTCCTGTTGGAACGATCTTCTTGTTTATGGCTAGGGAGATTGTTGGTAAGACTGGTGCTGCTACTATTACACAATTTGTCAGTGGAATATTATCGACTTTCCTTCCTGGTGGTCCGCCTGTAGTGTTTATTATTATTCCAGTGTGGATTATGGGAGGAATTGTAGTTGATCTCATATTTTATTTTACACGTTATATTCATAGATCAAGGGTTGCCTATGGTTTTGCAGGTTTAATCTATAATGTGCCTGGAGATTTTGTTTTGTATTGGGCTTTCATAACATTTCTGGGATTTGCGTGGCCATTGTATTTTTTTCTTTACGGATTTATTGCTGTTCACGCGGTTTTGGGTGGTATAGCAGGTATATTCTTTCCTGATGTTATGAGGCGAGTTGAGCCGATAATTACTCAAAGTGTGCGTTAGCTAGATCTGTTGATGTTTGGTTGATTTTTTCTACTAGTATTTGTTGTATGTCTATTCCCATTAGTAGTAGGATGAAGTAGATGATCTGTTTGATGATTGTGTAGATGATGAAGAAGATGATGATCATGAGGATCTTCTTTTTTCTGGGTGACCATGTTTGTGTGAAGGGTAGTTTTTCTTCTAGTAGTTTTTCGATTTTGTTGTAGGCGCTGCTACGGAAGATAATCATCGCGATGAAGAGGACTGCCATAATCTGAATGTAGATTGGGGGAAACTCGAGCAGATAGAAGGAGTACAGGATTAGGGCTAAGAAGACGATTCTGATGATTAATGATTTCTGCATTATGTTTCCAACTTATGTCTGATTTTAGTGTATGAGTGTTGAGATAGAGTTACTGTGTGTGTTATTTGTTTATGTGTTTCCAGTGGAGCTTTTTTTTCTCCAAAAAATCGAATCCGGTACCCCCCATGATGATTTGTGCATATTATAGTGTTTTTTGTGTGGTGTTGGGGGTGTTTGCTTTGATGGATTCTTGTCTGTTAAGGATGTTTGTAGGTTGGATTTGAAGCCGATGATGACTCTCTATTAAACGTTGTGGATCGCTTTTTAACTCTTAATATAGCACGATTTACAAATTTTTCTTAAGATGAGCATATTTCGTGATAAGTCTGCTTTAGAGTTTGACAGGCTTGATGTTGATGTTGTTTGTAGGGAGTCTGAGGTTGGTAGGTTAAGGGATATTCTTTCGGATGTTGATTCTGGGTTTTTGCCTGGGTTGATTTCTGTTTATGGGCCCCCTGGTAATGGTAAAACGCTTGTTGTTAGGAAGGTGTGTGAAGAGTTTGAGGAGAGTCAGGGTGGTAAGTTTAGGGTTCTTTATGTGAATTTGGGTGAGGCTAGGACGGTTTTTGGCTGTGGGAACCGGCTTGTTTCTGCTTTGGGTGGTAGGTGGATGCATGGTAGGCATGGTTTGGATGGTGTTATGGAGGAGTTTTGGAGAAGGATTCGTGATTGGGAGGGGGATGGTAAGCGGTTTATTTTGATTGTTTTGGACGAGGCTGACCACCTGTTTCTGGATGAGCGTGGTGATCCTTCAGGTTTTCTATATCGACTTGTAAGGAGCAAGAATAGGTTGGAAGGATCTGGAATTAACCTGTCACTCTTGACGATTTCGAATAAACCATTGTCTGATGTTTGGGAGCTTGATGCACGCGTTAGATCCAGTATGGGATCCGAAGAGATAATCTTTACACCATATAGCACGGAAGAATTGAAAGAGATTCTGAATAATCGCATTGCTGCTGCCTTTAGAAAGAATGCTTTTGATCCAGAAGTCATTGATGCACTTGTCCTTAATAGATCTCAGGTGATTGATGTCAGAAAGATGTATGAATTGTTAAGGCTGTGTGGAGAGGTTGCTGATGCTAATAATGTTCGAAAGGTTAGAATGAAGCATTATGAGAGAGCTCTTGCAATAATGAATCAGGATCATAACCTTATTTTGATTTCTAGACTTCCCTATCCTCATCAGCATCTGTTGAAATGGTTGGGTTGGACGAATGTAGTACAGAGTGAAGAAACTGCCAGAGTATCTAGACTTTATACTCTATATGTTGACGAGCAGATAGGATGGGGGGATGGTCGCGAAATTCTATCTTACCGAAGAGTAGCTGGAGTATTAAAAGAATTAGAAGTGATGGACATCATAGGATCAAGAACCACTTCAAGAGGAAGAGGTGGACGCATGAATGAGGTATGGTTAAAGATTCCTGGTGAAACAGTTATGGATTTTACCTGTCCTAAATGGAAAATAATGAAAGACTACCTAGAAAGAAAAAAGAAACAAGAAGATAAACCTAGAAAACTAGACAAAAATCAAGAAGTACCAAGAAAAGAACGAGCCTACTTCTTCAATTTCCATGAACCAATAATAAAACCATAAAAGATAGAATATTTTCTCCAACCAAGGATATTAGACAAATAATCTTATCCTTAGCAAAACCAGTAATAAGTAACATAAATTCAAAGCGCGCGCTAAAACAAGTGACCAATTAATTATTTATAAGCCGAGGCTGAGTTAAGGAAAAATTTATCTCGCAGATTAACAGTGTTATGTTTATAAGCCTCTGAATCAGAGGCAAGTCAGCATCTGCCTTTCCAGTCTCAAGTATTTTTTTAGATTTGCCTCTTCACATGATGCTGGAACTAGCTGGATTTTCAGACATTAATAATTATAATAAATCTGGATGATGTCAAATTAATTTGTTTATAGAAGATAATTGAAAACATATTCTATTGTTTTTAATACGGCCCATAATCCCGACAGTATTATTACTGCTCTAATAGCGAACATTATCTCGCTTTTACTACCCATCTCGGACACAATGTTCGTAGTATCGCAGTTTGATTATGTATAAACCTTATTATGGAATTCTTTGCATTAGCTGAGTTACTAAAGTCGACTTATCAAAGATTCATGATGAATAATTATAGAAATTTAATATTGAGAAAAATGATTTCATTTAATTTTTACATAAAAACCACGTGGAAACCCAAACACCCACCATATATGTCCACCCTTAGCTGGTAAGAGCATCCAGAACTGAACTAATAGATTATTGTAATCTAAACAGTTTATCCCTGCGTTATTTCGGGACAGTATCCCGTTTGATTAGTGCTCGGTTCATTAATGCAGCTAGAAATGGGCTCAAGCGCGCGCTATTGTTAACTAAAATTCAGTTTTGTGGAAATACTTAATTTTATTTACATCTATTTTGTGGAATTTTATAGAACGGATCATCCACCCTCATTTTTTTAAACTAAATTTTCTGTTAATTACGGTTTTATCTTATGATATTTACAGTACAGATCTTGATTCGAATGAATCATCGAGCAAATGTTAAATTTGAAAACCTCAGCATAACCAAATATTGATATTCAGATGCCTTACTGTTCGAAATGTGATGGGGAAATTGAGGAATTAGGTGAAACAGGTCAGGGCATATGCCCTAAATGTGGAATTGTAAAATTATCTCAAACACCAAAACAGATAGATCCTACACATGCAAAATATTGCATGTATTGTGGTAAAGAGTTACTTTTCAAAGCGGCTTTCTGTCAAAGTTGCGGTAAACCCAGAAGACCTATGTCAGCGGAACCCTATAAACAAACTCCAAGTCAAGCTGAAACACTTTCTACTGAAACAGAGCAGATTCCTGAAACATCTAAACCTTCATTACCTCGAATCAGTGGCGGTAAACGGTTCAATAAGAAAATCATAATTGCTGCAGTGTTAGTGTTTTTAATTGTAATAATAGCTGGATTCATACTTTACCAACAACCTCCAGAATCCATAGAACCCACTACCTATCAACCTCTAGCTATCACGGATCCCCCTGGAGACTTCATTTATGTTCAAGGAAATACTGAATTGAATCTGGATCCAGTTGACATAAACCGTGTCATAATAAGGAATGATAGAAAGAATCTATTTGTGATTATAGAGACGTCAAAAGCCTTACCAGAGACAGGTCCTAACCATCCTGCAAATTTCGTTGCAGCCCTAAATATTAGGGCAGATCACGATGGAGACAAATTCACTCACACAGACATAATTATCGATGATCTTGGAAGGGCAATCTTTTCTCAGATAGGTTCGAAATCTCTGCCTGAAGATAGATCACCAATAAAATATCGTATTGAAGGAAAAACACTCACATTTATTGTACCTTTGGATTTGCCAGTTTGGGGTGGTACACCTAGAATTATGAGTGTACTTGTTTATACTGGATTTGAAGTTTCACCAGATGTGCGAATCTATGATTTTACACCACACCAAAATTTCGGCGAATGGAAATATGTAGATTATGAACTGCAAAAATAGTCCACACCAATTGGTGCATTATAGCGCGCGCTATAAAAGGAATGATTAGAGGTATAGCAAGTGCCAGCCAGACCTTTTCTTAACAGTTCTAACTTCTAGATGTTGATTTTCCGATAAGTAGTCCAATTATAATTCCTGCTACAAAAATCACGCCTGCTGACTCCATAGGTCTTTTTTTCACCATCTCTTGAAGTTCAGTTCTAGTCTTCTCTGTGTATTGGATTATTCCGTCAATTGTTTTTTGCATTTCCTCAATGCTCTCTTTAGATTTTTTCTCGAGTGTTTTCTTTATATCGTTGCTGGTTTCAGTTGATTTTTTCATGTGGACAACTCTCATTGAGGAAATTTTATTTCTCTTTATATAAATTTCTTGGAAAAATCATTTTGATTCAACAATTTTCAACTATTATTTAAAAATTTTCAATAATAAATAAGAAGAGTTATCTCTTTAAACTAAGAAGAAAAACCATGACAGAACTTATATCAATTTTTCAGACACTTCTAAATTCCACGATCGAATTTCTACCAAGACTGATAGGAGCAATAATCTTACTTTTAATCGGTTGGCTGGTGGGGTACCTAGTTGGAAGGGCAGTCAAGAAAGCACTACAGTTATACAACATTGATGAGCGTATAGGCGGTCCAAAACCTATCTTTAAAGCAAGCAGTATATTTCCTGTCATCTTTTCTTGGGCAATCTATTTGATCTTTATCCAGTCAGCGGTTCAAGTGCTAGGGATTGCAGCATTAGTCAATGTGGTCGGCGCAATTATTGCATTTCTTCCAGGCCTAATCGGAGGAATCATCGTAGTCATTGTAGGATACATAATAGGAGACTATATACGAAAACAGATTGAAGCGAGCAAAATACTATACTCTGACTTAGTCGGTAAAGGTCTATTCTTCCTCATCATATATGTATCAGTGGCTTTGGCATTACCGCTTGTGGGAATAGATCCCACATTAGTCAACAATATACTATTGATAATTATTGCATCTGTAGGAATAGGTCTGGCGATTGCATTAGGACTAGGTCTCAAAGATTCAGTAGCTGAGCTTGTTAAGACTTATCAAAAGAAAATTACAGAACAAAAATAGCGTTGCTTGTAAATGTCTGAACTAACATTATCTCCTTTTTTTACATATGCTTGAATGGATGATGATGTTTTCTGAATAATGTAGAGATCCATGAAAAAAGAAGCGGTTGGAGTACGTTAATTGGTTTACTCTTAATATGTATGGCATTAGCTTCTCTCTTGACAATAAGAGGACTATCAAACATACCTGAAGAAGTCACTGTTAATCTCATCAATGAAGATTTTACGTTCGACGTTCATGGTTTCATTCATCTCTTAGCAACTCCAACTCAATACATTGGTGAAATGTGGGGAGATGAATCCATGATTGTTAGTGTTGCATTTCTTTTCCTAGGTTTGGGATTATCATTATCTTTTAGAAAAAAAATTATTTCAAGAATACGTGAAACTGTATCATGATTCTATCCACCTAGTAGACCCGTTAAACTAAATACAAACGGTATACAATATTGAATTCGAATCAACGTGAGTGAGATCAAAGAAGATACAAATGTCCTACAAGAGGATGAAACTCTAATGAGTGGACTGCCTCTTGGTCAAATAGAAGAATTGCCAATTGAACCGCCAAAAACAACTAGATCCAGAAAAGGCCCTTTTCTCATATTAACCAGCGATGGTATGAAATTTGCTATAAAATGGCGAAGAAGCAAGGGAAAAATTCCTCCAAAGATGTCAAGACTGTACCAGCTCATAATGAAAATCATCATGATGAAGGGAGTCATAACTCTGATTGGAGCACAAAGAATAGGATTCACAAACAAGGTGATACAAGATGCCATATCAAGAAAATACATAAGATTGGCACAAAAACCTTCGAAACCATCAATAAAAGTACTTCAAGAGATTAAAAAATTTATTGGGAAAGGTCGAAAACCACTGTATATGTAATTACGTCATAGCGTGCGTTAGACTGAAACTCCGAGTAATCTATTCAATTGCGACCTCAAAGGTTCAAGACGTATACAAAGTTCATTGACTGAATCTTTGAATTGAGGCAAATCTTTTCTTGCTTTCTCTAACGGCGTATTCATTTTTTCGGCTGAAATTATGAGTTTGTTAATTTTTCCTCGGTTTTCTTTCGAGTTTTCAATTTTATCTACTAAGTTATCTTTATCGAAAAATCTTGTGACGATTTGTTGCGGCATTTTTTGTAGTGTGTCAAGGGTTTTCATTTTGGATACGGTGTTGATGAGGGTGTTTGATGTTTTTATTGTCTGTTCCGTTTGATACAGTTTATTGTTGCCATTGTAGATGATCTCTTCGATTAGGTCTCTTGTTTTCTCTATATTATCTAGTAGAAATAATAGATTTGGTTCTTCATATCTTAAATACTGGAGTTTTATCAAATAGGTTGAGAATAAGCCTGCATTCTTTACGATTCGGTCGACCACTTTCACTGAGAGTTCCACATTTTCTCTCAACATTTTCATATCAAAAGGTGTTGCGGAGCAGAGTATCGTATTTAATATTCTGATAGGTGTGGTCGTTGACGTTCTCTCAAGTTGTAGTTGATATGATCTTAGATTCTCTACTATTGGATAACCTTGTGTAGTAACTTTTTGAATCGATTCCTCCATTTCGGGTAATGATGAAATTAGATAATCTGCTGTTTCGAAGATCTGATTAAAATTCGGCGAGTGTTTAGTCTTTTTTAAACATTGTCTATAAAGCAAGAAGATAATTGAGCCTAGCAATCCTAAGATAATTAAATAGAAAAATATGTATTCGTAAATTATTATTGCTCCGCCCCAATTAAATGAGGATTATGATTTAATATTCACAAGATCATATTTGACCTCACTAAAATCAATAATATTTTTTTAAATTATCTATGGAAAAGCACGCGCGTTAGTGTATGCTCAATTTATTTAATATTGAGGACTTCAATGTCGAGAGTTAATGTTTCACCTGCAAGCGGATGGTTAAAATCTAAAACGATCTTATCTTCTTTTACTTCTTGGATAGTAGCTAGACGCTGACTACCATCTTTTAATCTTAACTCTAGTATCTTCCCTTCAGCACCTTTCACATCTTCTTTAATGATGTTTCTTGGAACTTCTTGAATTAACTCTTCTTTTTTCTCACCGAAAGCTTTGTCTGGAGGGATCATGACCGTTTTTCTTTCCCCTTTCTCAACTCCTAAAAGGGCTTCATCCAAACCTTGCATCGCTTGACCGCTACCGACTTGTAGTATGGAAGGTTTCTTTCCATTTGTACTCTCTATTACTTGCCCATCCTTCGCCTTTGCTGTGTAGTGTATAGTTACTTTATCTCCTTCTTTACTAGGCATATCATTTCCTCAGGTCACCCTGCGAAACGATCACTAATAAGTATTGATTGGATTTTTCTAGAAATTTTATATATGAACCCTTTATGGTACTCACACTCAGATGCGTTAATCAATCTTCAAGATTCTTGCATCACATTAAAAATATTTGTCGGCTTGTTAATTTTATGCACACCCTCCCTACACTTAGGCAGCATGCGCATTAGCTAAATAGTGTCACACTTTATTATTGTTTACAGATGAGACTAACATGATTAAAGGTCCCTTTTTGATGGCGACAATTATTACGATCATTTCAACAATAGTTTTTACAATTTTCCAATATTATCGGTTGAACAGTTTGTCACCATTAGTCATTATTATTTTTGCAATAGTGTTTTGGATAGTACTGTTTTCAAGTATAAAGTACAGTTCTCGTGCAACCAGAAAAATGGGAAAGAAACCTTATCCTGTAAGCATATTAGATTATTTATCCACAAGCGCGTGCTATGCACACTAAAATATCTTTCATATATTTTCAGAATACATTGCTGGATTTTCGTGTACTATCATTTTTAGGGAGTTATCCAAAGAAAATCTTTGATATTTCATATATCTTGCGATCAACTGTCTTAAGTCTTAAAACCGCTTTTTTCAAAGGTACGGGTACAATCTTGTTTCCCCTTAAACCTACCATGTAGCCGAACTTTTTCTTAGCGACGAGATCTATAGCGCCTACTCCAAATCTTGTTCCTAGAACTCTGTCAAAAGCTGTAGGTTCACCGCCCCTTTGTATATGACCTAGAATTGTGGCTCTGGTTTCAAGCCCTATTTTTTTCTCTATTTCCCTCGCCAAAAAGTTTCCTACTCCTCCAAACTTGGCGTGACCGAAATCGTCTATATCCTCAGTTACGACGGCTTTACCTGTCTGTTTAGGAATGGCTCCTTCGGCAACTACTACTATGCTGAAATTTTTTCCTCGAGATTGCCTTTTCATAATCATACGACAGATATTGTCTATATCGAAAGGTTCTTCTGGGATAAGTATTTCATCTGCACCTCCTGCGATACCGCCGTATACCGCTATCCAACCAGTATTTCTGCCCATAACTTCGACAACTAAGACTCTGTGATGAGATTCAGCTGTAGAGTGGAGCCTGTCTATAGCTTCCATAACGACATTGATTGCAGTGTCGAAGCCAAAAGTGAGGTCTGTGGCAGATAAGTCATTGTCGATGGTTTTAGGTATCCCTACAATCGGGCAACCCATCTTATAAAGTCTGTAAGCTACTCCTAGTGTGTCTTCTCCTCCTATTGCTATGAGAGATGTTAAACCGAGTTTCTTCAAGTTCTCATGAACTTTCTCGTATCCTTTCGGGATCTTTCCAGGGTTTGTTCTTGAAGTCCCAAGTATTGTTCCCCCTTTATTCAGTATCCCCGAAATTGAATTCAGGTCTAGCTCAAAGAAATCTTTGTCGAGTAGACCCTTCCAGCCATTCCTAATGCCCATGAATGCATAGTCATACTCTTGTATTCCTTTTCGCACTATGGCCCTTATAACAGCATTAATGCCAGGGCAATCTCCTCCCCCAGTTAAAATTCCGACTTTGCTAACATTAACCTTCAAATTCATACTTACCATGCTGAACCAAACATATTGATTTTTTTCTTAACAATCTTAATAATTATCTGTCAAACCGCTTCCTAGTGCGTAATTATTGTTTTACTTGAAAATGTCAACGACTTCAATATCAAAAGTTAATGTTTCACCTGCTAGCGGATTATTAAGATCAACAACAATTGTATCTTCCTTTACTTCTTGGATAGTAGCTAGACGACGACCACCATCTTGTAATTTTAACTCTAGTATTTTCCCCTCCGCGCCTTTCACATCTTCTTTAATGATGTTTCTGGGAATTTCGCGAACTAATTCTTCTTTTTTTCACCAAAAGCTTTGTCTGGAGGGATCATAACCGTTTTTCTTTCTCCTTTCTCGACTCCTAAAAGGATTTCATTCAAACCTTGAATCTTTTGTGAACCGACTTGGAATGTTGAAGGTTCCTTTCCATTTGTAGTCTCTATAACTTGCCCATCCTTTAACTTCGCTGTGTAGTGTATTGTAACTTGATCTCCAACTTCACTGGGCATAGCTTTTCCTCAAATCAACCAACGAAACTGCTGCTAATAAATTTTGAACAAATTTCAGTGTTCACTTTAGTTTTGATAGAGTGCCAATGAACTCACTTGCCCAGCGATTTATATCATGGCGCTGTAATTTTTCTTGCATTTTGTTAATGCGTTCTATCTGTTCTTCTTCAGACATAGAGAATGCTTTTTCAATAGCTTCTGCAACCTCAACCTTATTGTTTGGGTTAACAATTATTGCTTCTTCCAGATCTTTTGAGGCACCAGCCATCTCACTAATGATTAAAACAGCTTTATCCTGATTCTTTGTCGCGATAAATTCTTTAGAGATTAGATTCATGCCATCTCTAAGAGGTGTTAGAAGTGCGATGTCAGCTATGTTGTATAGAGCTACTAGACTTTCATAAGGTAGGAAACGATTTATGTACCATATGGGTGTCCAACCGATAGTTCCATGCTTGCCGTTGATTCTTCCAACTAATTCATCTAACTGTTTTTTCAAAATTCTATATTCGCTTACACGGGTTCTTGAAGGAACTGCTACTAGAATAAGAGTGACCTTGTCTTTATACTCTGGATTTTTTTCTAAAAAAAGATCGAATGCTTCAAGCCTTTGCGGTATGCCTTTTGTATAATCCAATCGATCGACGGATAATATGGTCTTCCTTTCTCTAATTCTCCGTCGTATCCTTTTGGTCTCTCTTTGTATTTCTGATTTCGTTTTTGCTGATGAAAATTCATCAAAATCTATACCCATAGGAAAAGCATCAGCTTTTACAGGGTGACCATTCAACGTCATCTGACCTAATGTAGATTTATATCCTAAAAGACGATGAATACTATCCAAAAAATTTCTCACATAATCTTCTATGTGAAAACCTACTAAATCTGCTCCTAGCAATCCCTCCAATATTTCTCTTCGCCATGGCAGTAATCGAAAAATTTCAAAAGATGGGAAAGGTATATGCAGAAAAAATCCTATTGTAGCATCAGGAATTTTTTCTCTTATAAGCATGGGCAGTAGCATCAATTGATAATCATTAATCCAAATTATGTCTCCAGGTTTTATGAGATTGAAAATCGTATCACAGTAATATTCATTGACTTTTTCATAGCTTTTCCACATTTTATTATCATATGTGGTATTTTGAGTGAAATAATGAAAAAGAGGCCATACAGT
>Ga0180438_10000379_pt1 | contig 88039 bp, 86 predicted proteins | sample SS_ome_12_FD_132455 | JGI IMG/M metagenome (GOLD analysis project Ga0180438, IMG submission 132455) | Hypersaline lake sediment archaeal communities from the Salton Sea, California, USA - SS_3_D_2 metaG | ecosystem: Environmental > Aquatic > Non-marine Saline and Alkaline > Hypersaline >... | reverse complement strand
CTCCGAGAAATCCAATTCTCGCTGCATAGGGCATATCCTCCTTTCTATCATTCCACTAAATGGATATGCCCTTTGTGCTTGTCCCCCAAACACAATTTTACACACAACAATTTACACTATATAATCTTGGCGAAGCTAACAAGAACAGAAACCAAAAGAGATTTGGTGCGCGACGAAAGACACGGAAGCCATTCTCAAAGATGAAACTCCACCACGTGCCCGTCCTTCAGCACGAAGTCCTTCTGCACCATCTGGCCGTCGAATACTCCGTCGCCCCAGACTTTTGCGAATTTCAAACCCCGGGCGAAATCCTTGTGGATTTCTCTGGCCGCATCGAGAAGGGTGCTGCCTATCTTCATGATCACCGGGTCCTCGTAGTCCGCTTTCTTACCCGGAGTCTTCGTGTAGACTCTTAATATCTGCAGGGTGTCGAAAATGTATCGTTTCAGTTCTTCCAAGTTGGCCTTCTCTTCGGCGGACATGTGAAAGATGGGAAGCTTGGCTCCGTGAGATTCCTTAAGAATACCCAGGTTGGTCTCGAAGAGCGGCAGATCACTCTTGTTACCCAGAATGACTGTTTTCTTATGTGCTATTCCGTCCGCCGGATTGACCTCCCCCTCTTCGCGCTCCAGGACTATCTTATATCCCTCCAGTTTCCCGAGGACCGCCTCAATCTCTTCCGTCATGTTCTCCGAGCCCAAATCGACCACCAGCAGCACCAAGTCGCAGTTGCGGACGATCCCGGCCAGCCAGGGCTCCATGTATTCCGCCCCGATGGGAGGGGTGTCCACCAATTGAATCTGGATATTCTCGAACGGCATCATTCCGCAGAGAGGTTTGACCGTCGAGTACGGATAGGCGGCAACTTCGGGAGTAGCGTTCGTGAGGGAGGCCAGAATCCGGGATTTTCCGGCGTTTGCAGGACCGGTCAGCACCACCTGAGCCGCGCCCTCCTTTTCCACATAGAACTGATCGCCCCTTCTGCCTGCTTTCTTCTTCTGCTGGATTTCCTTCTTGAGCTTGGAGATCTTCTGCTTTATGTCCGCCTGCAGCTTGTCGGTGCCCTTGTGTTTGGGCATGATGGCGAACATCTCATGCAAGATCTTCAGCTTCTCCTGCGGATCCTTGGCCGCCCGGTATCTCTTTTCGGTCTCGTAATATTGAGGTGGTAGATTGGCTGGCATGCGGACAACACTCCCCGATTCATAAACGCGGGAACTCGCTGCGCCTGGAGAGCAGGCGGTTTGATCGTCCGTGGATCTTAGAGCTTGCCCTTCAAGAAGCGCTCCTGCTGAACCAAGGCTTGCAGATGATCCTTCTCCCAGGCCACCAGAAAATTGAAGAGCGCCTTCAAATCCCGATTCTTGGTCTTCCCGGCGTGCTTGCCGTAAAACTCAATTGCGTTTCTCTCCAGGAGTTGACCTATACGCAGGGCCGACAGCTCGAAATGATCTTCCTTGATCTTGCTTTTGAACCCGGCCGAGAAGATGGGGCTTTTGGATCTTGCAGCGGACTTCCTACCCTTCCCCTTATGCGTGAACTTGAACTTGGTCTTGGTCTCGATGGCCTGCTTCAGGCCCTCCAACACCTGCCAGTGATCCAGCTCGTCTTGGGCCAGCGAGCGAAAAACTTCTTTCCCCTTGCCATCTCTTATCCTCGCGGCTGCCGCTTGATAAAAGTGATATCCGTCCTTCTCCACGTCGATGGCTTCTCTCACCACCTTCAGCAACTGGGCCGGTCTTTCCAGCATAGCTTCTCCCTTTTCGAAATCATGGTATCGGCACCAAATCGAAAACTGTGCCGGTCAAAGCGCCAGGAGACTAAAACGGATAGAGCCTCGCTTCGGTCCAGTAGTCCTCCTGCAGGTATTTCTGCTGATTCACCAAGGCACGGAGGTGTTCGCCTTCCCAGTCGGCCAGATAGGTGAAGAGCATCTTCACATCCTTTTCTTCTGTCTCCAAAGCTGACCTCTTGTAGAAGTCTATCGAGTTCTTCTCCAGAAGTATTCCGACAGAGAGCGCGGTCATCTCGAACTGGCTCTTATCCAGCCTGTCCTTGAACTCTTTGGAGAAGATAGGACTTTCCGAGGTGGTCTGCAGTATGCTGGTGATCTCCTTCACCTGGTCAAACTTGAACTCCTCCTCCTCTTTCACACTCTGATACAGACCCTTGAGTATCTGCATGTGGTTGGTCTCGTCCTTGGCCAAAGAGGCAAAGACCTCTTTTCCTTTGGGATCCGAGGTCTTCTCTTCCGCCAAACGATAGAATTGATAACCATCATATTCCACGCGGATGGCGTTTTTCACCACCTTCAGCAGCTGCTCCTTTTTGTCCATTATTCGTCTCCTTGAACTGGCATGTTCACACGCTTTTAATATAGACGCAATATTCACCTTGTCAAGTTTGATGCGAATCCGAGCTTCGGCAGCTGAAGTGTTCCTCAAGCCTAAAAAAACCAGCACCTAACTTAAGTCAGGTGCTGGTTTAGAGGCCACGACTCTGCCTGAAGTCATACGACCCGCAGAGGCAGACACTTTAGAAAACTCGGGAGGAGCAGTTCCACTAAAGGTTGAGCAACCTCACCTTCCCGGTCCCGGCGGTTACCTCCCCGATCGGGTAGGCGGTCTCCTTCAGCGAGGAAAGCTGCTTCAGTACTCTCCCCGCATCCCTCCTCGACACCACCAGGATCATCCCGATTCCCATATTGAATGCCCTGAACATCTCCCGACGGTCTATGTTTCCCAGTCTCTGGAGTAGACTGAAGATCGGGTGGACTTTCCACGAATCAGCAGAGATTCTGGCATCACAGCCCTTCGGCAAAATGCGTCTGAGATTCCCCTGGATACCGCCTCCCGTAATGTGCGCCATGCCCTTGATCCGGGATTTCTTCAGGACCGATAGTATCGATGGCGCGTAACACCGGTGAACCTTCAGAAGCTCCTTGCCGACCGTGGTTCTCAACTCTTTTATGTGGTCGTTGACGCCCAGTCGCGCTCTCTGGAAGAGGACCTTCCGGGCCAACGAATAGCCGTTGGTATGAAGCCCGCTCGATCTCAGCCCGATTATCCGATCTCCCGGCCGGATGCCCGAGCCATCGACTATCTCCCTTCTCTCCACCACTCCGACGATGCATCCCGCCAGATCATACTCACCCTTCTTGTAAAACTCCGGCAGCTCCGCGGTCTCGCCGCCGATAAGGGCACAGCCGGCTTTTCTGCATCCCCGGGACAGCCCTTTGACCACCTGCGCCACCACATCCGGGCGAAGCTCTCCGATGCCGATGTAGTCGAGGAAGAAGAGCGGTTTTGCGCCGTGCACCAGGATGTCGTTGATGCAGTGATTCACGATGTCCTCCCCCACAGTGTCGTGCTTCCTCATCATGAAGGCAACTTTCAGTTTGGTGCCCACAGAGTCTACGCTCGAAAGCAGAACCGGGGATTTATATTCGCTCTTCTTCAACGAAAAGAACCCCCCGAAGCTCCCAATACCTTTCAATACACCGGGGGTGAAGGTCGACTTCGCCAGACGCTTAATTCTCTCTGTCGCCCGGTCCCCGGCGGAGATGTCCACCCCCGAGCTTTTGTAGGTAAGTTTGTTCTTCATTTTCCCCTCAATGGTTGGTGCTCCTGCTTTCAGACAAGTTCAGTTCGAATGGGCCGATCAGGAAGTGTTGAATTCCATTCGGAGTCATTGCGGAATCGATCTACAGGAGCCTCTGGCCGTTTATGTCCAACTGGAATTTCAGTCCCAGGAATTCGGCTGCCCTCCGGCAGACCAACATTCTCGAAAGGAAGATCTCGAAATATTCCATCACCTGCGAGATGGAGGTATCGATCTTGATCTCCAGGGTGATGATCTTCTTCTCCTCGTCCACCCGCAAGAATGAGCTCTTGGCCGCGAAATTGACCCGATCGTGGATGTCCTGCTTGATCCACTCGGGAGTGCGCACCCGTGAGCTGTGCACGTCCGACTTATCCGCCAGGACCACCGCCGCGCAGATGTCCGAAACCGGCTGACCGTCCTTCTCGTCGTGATTTCCGATTGCGGCAACCACCTCCATGATATCTTCCGGGGGCATCTGCATCTCTGAAAGAATGGACCGGGCTAGAATCGCCCCGGTTTGGGCATGATAATCGCGATTGATCACGTTTCCTATGTCATGCAGATAGGCGGCAATAGCGGCCAGATGCGCCCGCTTCTCCGGATGCTTCAGCCTGTCCAGAATATTGTAGGCGATGCTGGCAGCCAAGCTGGCGTGCCTTTCGCCATGCTCGGTATAGCCGATGATTCCCAATATCTCGTCCGACTTCTTTATCAGAAGTCTCACCTGCTCGTTCTTCTTGACGTCCTCTACTGATATCATCTATTCTGACCTCGTGTGAGTTTTCTCAGATTGACGCTCCCATCTGAAAGTTCGGATTCTTCTTCCCGTAACTTTTTAAAAACCTCCGCAAGAAGAGTGCCACTCGACCCCTCGAATCCTCGACCCCTTGAACCATTTCAATCAAGGTCTAATCCGGAATTCATCCTCCTCCTGATACCTGATGACTCAAAGCATATCCATGGGGTCCACATTAACGCTTATACGAACCGCCTCCTTCTTTTTTGTACTTTTCTTATCCTGCAAAAGGTCTTTAATCAGGCCGCCCACTCCGGAGACGTTTTTCGTCTTTACCAGAAGCTGCCAGCGATGTTGGTTTTTTACCTTCGAGATCGGCGCCGGAGCCGGGCCCAGGATTTCCAACCTCCCTCCTCTCTCCTTCCTGGCCTTTCGTTCCAGAGCGTTGGAGAAACCAAGAGAGCGCGCGGTGACCTGTTTTAAGTTTCTGCCGGAGAACACCAGCAGAATCAGATGATTGAAAGGGGGATAGCCCAGGTCCCTCCGCTGCTCCAACTCTCTCCGGTAGAACTCTTCGAAGTCATGCGAGGCCGCCAGCTTGATGCTCCATTCCTCCGGATAATAGGTCTGGACGATCACCTCTCCTTCCCGCTCTCCCCTGCCCGCCCTACCTGCCACCTGGGCAAGCAGTTGAAAGGTTCTCTCCTTCGAGCGAAAATCCGGGAGGTCCAGTCCTGAGTCGGCGGAGATAACGCCCACCAGCGTCACGTCGGGAAAATCGAGTCCCCTGGTGATCATCTGGGTTCCCAAGAGGATTCGGAACTTCTTCTTGCCAAAATCGCTCAGGAGACGTCTGTGCGAGCCTTTTCTGGACGTGGTGTCCAGGTCCATTCTCTCCATCCCGACTTCCGGAAAGCTCTTCTTGACCTCCTCCTCGATCTTCTGAGTTCCTGCTCCTTTATACATGAACCTGTGTCCCCGGCAGGCGGGACACAGATTCGGCGCGTCCTTCTGATATCCGCAATAGTGGCATCGCAGCGAGTAGTCGCTGCGGTGGAAGGTCAAGGTTATGTCGCAACGGGAACATTTTTCGATATGACCGCAATCCTGACATTTGACGAACGAGGAGAAACCCCGGCGATTCAGGAATAGCAGCACCTGCTCATTTTTGTTCACCCTCTCCTTCAGCAGGGATGCAAGTTCTGAGGAGAGAAAACTGAAGTTTTTGTTCTTCCTCTCCTGCGCCAGGTCAACGATGTTAACGGCTGGGAGTTTCTGGCTCTTCACCCTCTCCTTCAATTCGCACAAGACATACTTGCCTTGCTGCGCATTGTGATAGGACTCCAAGCTGGGTGTAGCGGAACCGAGGATGACCACCGTCTTGTTCAACTTGGCTCTCATCACCGCCACGTCCCTGGCATTGTACCTTGGCGCCGGATCATCCTGCTTGTAGGAGGCGACATGTTCCTCGTCCACCACGATCAAGCCCAGATTCTCTAAGGGCGAAAACACCGCCGATCTGGCACCCACCACGACCGGAAGGTCGCCGCTTTTCACCCTCCTCCAGCTGTCGAACCTCTCCCCTGCCGACATGCCCGAATGCAGACAGCCCACCTTCTCCTCGAAGTTGGCCTTGAACCTCGATATGATCTGGGGAGTTAAGGATATCTCGGGCACTAGAACCAGCGCCTGCTTTCCCCGCCTCAGAACTTCTTTTATGGCCTCGATATAAATCTGGGTCTTCCCGCTTCCCGTGACCCCGTGAATCAGAAAAGGCGAGTATTTGTCTTGGTCCATAGCAGCGTTGATTCTCTGCCGTATCTCCTCTTGATCTTCGGTCAGAGACGATGGCTGCGTTTCCGGCACATCCAGTCCCCATTCGCTTTCCCTGATTCTCTCTACCTCGAACGATTCAGTTAAGCCCCTTTTCTCCAGCGCCTTCTGTGAGGAGGCGCTTATCTTATGCTTGCCGGTCAGTTCTCCGTGCGAAAGCTGCCCTTCGTTTTCGAGGAGCAGTTGCAGGCACTTCGACTGTGCCGGTGACTTTCTCTTTATCGCGGAGATGGCCGTCTGAAGAAGTTCTAAGCTTTCAGGGCTACCGTCAAGGCTCTTCAGTCTAACCATCTTTTCGTGCTGTACTCTCACCCCCAGTTTGCTCAAACGCTCGTCGATCTCTATCTCTCCCTTTCTGCTAAGATCATAGAGATCTGCATAAAGGCCCTTTGCATTTAGGGTTCTCGCCAGCCAGGAAAGTTTCCTCTCTTCGCCATCTGCCAAGACCTCCAGAATCCTATTCTGCCGCGCAGAGAACTTCCCTGCATGGCTTTCCTTGACCCTTGCCCCTTGACCCTTGCCCCTTGACCCTTTATCTTCGCCCCTTGACTCTTGACCCTTGACCCTGAGTTTAACATACATTTCGCTCTTCAACATCAGCTCCCCTGGAAGCGCCGCCCTCAAAACCTCGCCCCAGGAGCAGAGATAGTAGTCGGATACCCATTTGGTGAGTTCAAGCATCTCACCGGCGAAGAGGGGATACGGGTCCAGAAGGTCCTTGATCTCCTTCACATTCGAAACGCCCGACGTCGCGCTCAACCCCACCACGAAGCCGGTCACGATCTTGTTCCTCAAAGGAACTAATACCCTGAACCCCAACTCCAGCTTTCCCTCAAGATGCGATGGAATTCGGTACGTAAAAGGCTCCGACAACGGAAGGGCTAAAGCCACCTGGGCAAACATGAGAGTTTCCTATTCTGTTCAGTCTCGCTTCTTCGACACGTTGCACAATCTAAAGACGATTCGAAGGGATGTCAAGCAAACAGACGTTTGGACAGGTCACGCGACAGCTTACGCCCCAGGTAGGGGTCCCGGTTTTGACTGCCGGGCCAGGCTGATTGGGACGGTTCTCGAATCAATATGGTTTTGGTCGAATTATCTGATTCATCTCTTGACAACCTGAGGTGCAAGTGGTATTATGGCAGGACAGACTCGGTACATATAGGTCGAAATGCCTCTATCCGTGAACCGGCACTTCGGTCGGGAGGATAGATAGTTACATTAGAACCAGGTAACTGAGTATCGAGTCGGTTTCGGGAACAGATGTGGAAAGGAGCTTGGGAGGCAGCGGATTCGCCGCCCCCCATACCTCGTCATACAGAAATCTCTAAAACAGGAGGCTGAGTCATGGCTGATTTTGCAGGTGGAAAAATCCAGGCATTTGCCGGGCCGGAGGAGTTGGGGGCGCCCGATGATCTTGAGCAGGTGATCATCGATTTCATTGCGGGTGCGAACAAGCGGTTGGACATCGCCGTGCAGGAGTTGGACTCCGAGCCGATCGCGCAGGCCATCATAGACGCGAGCTGGCGAGGCGTGAGCGTGCGCATGTTCATGGAGCAAGACTACCTGGCCGACAAAAAACCTCCCGAAGCCAAACCCAAGGAGGGAGAAACCAAGGCGGAGGCCAAGGCCCGAACCCAGTGGACCGAATATCGGCGGCCCAAGGATTCGAAAAGCAACCGGGACATTCTCGCTGCGTTGTTGCGCAGCGCCGTCGATGTGAGAGCGGACTATAACCCAAAGATCTTCCATCAGAAGTTCATCATCCGTGATTATCGAGAAATGGGTGGAAAGGCGTATGCCGGACAAAACGCCGCGGTTCTCACCGGCTCGACCAACTTCACCCACACCGGCACGCATAAGAACCTGAACCACATCGTCATCTTTCATGATCGCAGGATTTGCCATTACTTCAGTGCGGAGTTCGAGGAAATCCGGTCCGGAACCTTCGGCGAACTCAACGAACGACACAAGGAGAAGCCCAAGACCATCAATGTGAACGGCATTCCCGTTCGCATACTCTTTGCTCCGGACGACTCCCCCGAGTTGGAGATCATCAAGCAGATGCTCAAGTGTGAAAGCAGACTTGACTTTGCCATCTTTACCTTCTCGGGCTCCTCGGGCATAGACGATGCCATGGTCGCTTTGCGCGCGGCCAAACGGAAGATAAGCGGCGCGCTCGATCCGGGGCAAGGCAAACAGTGGTGGGCGGCCACCGACTGGCTGCATGAGGAGGGAATCAAGGTCTATTTTCCGAAGAAGGTTCCCGGCTTCGGCAAGCTCCACCACAAGTTCATGGTGGTCGATGACGCGATAGTCATCGGCGGGAGCATGAATTATACAGCACCGGCCAATGAGCTAAACGACGAGAATATCTTCGTGATGGGCAGCCCTTACGATCTGCCCGAAAACAAGGGCGGCCCGGTCGATCATCATGCTTGTGCCGAGATATGCGGCTTCTTCCGAAAAGAGTTTGTACGAATCACGGGAAAGAGCGAATTGTATCAGCCCGATTGACAGACATGATAGATCGGCAGTGGGGACTGGCAGCCCTGATCGTCTAGGGTCTTGAGGAGTCGCCCCGCCTTCCGCTCCCCGTGGGATGTTATCCCTAGCCGGGCAGGCATCCCGCGGGGTTATGTCGGAGATGCCGCCGAAGGCAGGGGCGGATGATAACATCCGCCCTGGAGCAAAACTGGATTTGCGCTTTCCCGAGTGCGAAAACTTGTCGGTTAGATCCCGCCCGGACGGGCGTCCCCAGACGGGCCCGTATGGGCGTCTGGACGCTTCGGCGGGGCTCTCGCGGTTTTCACAAGACCGCATCAGCAAGCTGATGCACTCCAAACTTCTGAAAAACTCCAACTAATCAACCCAGCGCTGTTCGTTTTGAGGGGTGACGATTATAGCGGACTTTCCGGCAACCGGGCATTTGGTCTCGCAGATTCCGCAGCCGATGCAGAGGTCTTGTTCTAGTTCGGGTGGGGGTATAACCCCCACCCGATCAATTGGTGTTTTTCGGAGTGCGAAAGCTCGCTTTCGCGGTTTTCACAAGACCGCATCAGCAAGCTGATGCACTCCAAACTTCTGAGAAACTCCAGCTAATCAACCCAGCGCTGTTCGTTTTGAGGGGTGACGATGATGGCGGATTTCCCTGCCACCGGGCATTTGGTTTCGCAGATTCCGCAGCCGATGCAGAGGTCTTCTATCATGTAGGGGCGCTTTACCACTCTTTCGGTGCCATCAAAGTGTAGGACTTTCTCTTCTTTCAACTCAATCGCCTTGGGTGAGGTGGGGCAATGCTCCTGGCAGACCAGGCAGTTCTCGTTCTTGTACCAGGGGATGCAGCGGCTCCGGTCGATGTAGGCTATGCCGATCACCCATTTCTTCTTCGTCTCTACATCCAGAAGGTGGATGGCATCGGTGGGGCAGACCTTGGTGCACAAAGTGCAGTTGAACTCGCAGTAGCCGTATCGAGCGACGCCCACGGGAGTCCACAATCCTTCCAAGCCAGCTTCCAGGAAGGTCGGTTGCAGGAATCTCCCTGAGGTGGAGCAAACTTTCACGCATTCGTGGCAGCGAATGCACCGGTCCAGGAAATCTTCTTCCTCCCTTGCTCCGGGCGGCCGGATCAGTGCCGCAGTTTGATTTCTGGTTACCAGGTTGGTCTTGAGGATGCCCACCGAGACCAAACCTGCAGCTGTAGAATGGATAACTCTCCTCCTGCCGAGATCGATTCTGTAGGGTTGATTCTTTCCCTTGAAGTTGATCGTCGTAACCTGAGGCGGGCAGTCCTTGACGCAGTCATAACACTGAATGCACTCGCCGTAATCCGTGTTCCGAAAGTCGCTTTTTATTGCGTCCATCTTGCAGATATTCTGACAGACCGCGCATTCGGTGCAATTAGAGCCGACCCTTCTCCTCCAAATCTGGAATTTGGAGAAGAACCCGAAGAGTGCTCCGAGGGGGCAGAGATACCTGCACCAGAATCTGCGGGACACAAACTCGGCAAGCAGGATTGCCAGGAAGATCAGCAGCACCCATCCCGACATGCGGAAGAAGTTAAGTTCATCGGGAAGAAGCGTTGAAGAGAAGAGGTTGTGCACCTTGGACAGCCAGTCAGGATAGGAGAAGATCTGAAAAGCAAAACCATATATGGCAGTGGCGATCAAGGTCACGATGGGCCAGACCGCAAGCTCGACGGAGCGGGTGAACAGTGCTATCGGATCGAATATCCAGATAAGTTGAGAGGAGAAGATCGCACCGACTACAAGAAAAACCAGGATCATGTAATTCAGATACTTGAGCTTGGGATACTTCTTTCCGGCTTTCCTCTTGAAGACGTAGCTGGTCACGTCCAGGGTGGTCCCCATTGGACATACCCAGCCGCAGAAGTATCTTCCCAGAGGGATGGTCAGAAGGAGCACGCCGACGGCCCAGAGGAAGGTCTCAACGAAGGCGCGGGCGGAGACCATGGCGGAAAGACCGATCAGCGGATCCATCCGCAGGAAAAGATCGACCGGAATCTTGATTCTAAGTGGATAGGTGGCCGCCAGAAAAAGAAAGAAAAAGAACAGAAGAAAGAGGATTTGGGAAACTCGCCTTGCAGTTTTCAATAAGTCCCCCTCTGATTACCTCACCCCAGACTCACCTTCTCTATGTTCACCTTGTCCAGATCGATCTCTCCCAATCCGAACTTGCCTGATTTGACTATATGCGGCAGGCCTGCCGGTTTGATCCCGAAGAGGGTCGCCCCGTATGCATCCACCGTCGCCACCTGCGTTCCGGCAACCATAGTTTTCATCAGCTTGACATCTTTTAAGCTCCCGCCCTGGGGACCGTTCTTGATTAATGTTCGGTAAGCATCCAGAATGGTTAACTGCGGCCGCACGAAATTGGCAAGATCGGCCAGCTTTTCGTCTATGTTCCAGTGGACCTTGCCCCGGTCGCCCCCCATGATTCCCATAAGGTTCTTGATCCCCATGGTCAAGTAGGTCAGGCCGTGATTCTTCGCTATGGGTACGTTTATCAGAACGTCGGCTTCCAGGGCGGGCTTGTAGAGAGGCCACTCTTTCAGGACTTCAGCTTCCGGCAGCTTCACATCCGAGAAACCGGCGCTAACCATCTGGCTTACATCCGCTCCCGCCTCGGATGCAGCCTTCTCTATGCCCGAGTTCCTGTAGCATCGGGAGGCAGCGTTGCAGGACCGGTCAAAAACCCGCACCTTTTTTGCGCCCGCTTCTAAGCACATCTTCACCACCTCGGCCACCACCTCCGGATTGGTGTTTGCCGCCTGCTCAGGGCTTCGATCCCAGCCGATGTTGGGCTTAACCACCACCAGGTCACCCTTGGAGACGAATCTTCTCATTCCTCCTATCAGCTCGACCGCCTTGCGGGTCAGCGAAGCCGGTTCACCTTCGGTGACCACTGCCAGATCGGGGACTACCCTTTCCGGCTCTACCGTCTGAGCCAGAAGCTCGGGCAATCCCAGAGGGGGCAGGCTCAGGGACGCAGCAGTCCCCAGGGATGCCTTGATGAACTCTCTGCGGGTTATTCTGTGTCTCATTGTGCTATCACCGAGTTATGCGGGCTCCTCTTGCCACACTCTCCCGCGCTAATTAGCACAGTTGTGCGGAAGGATGTCTGCACCAGCAGCATGTCTTTATTTGAAACGAATCAACAGGTTTCGCTATTTGCAGGTGGCGGACCAGGGTCTGCAGACGATCACCATCAGCCTGCCTTCTGCAACCAGGGAAACCACTGGTTCAGCAGACCGGCGATGTAGGCGAAGGAGCCCATGAAGACCAGGATGCCGATGACCACCAGAAGCAGGCCGGAGATGATCTCGATGGTGCGAAAATGCTTCTTCACCCAGCCGAAAACTCCCAGAAAGGTGTTGAAGCTGACCGCCGTAACAAAGAAAGGGATTCCCAGACCCAGGGAGTAGGATGAGAGCAGCACTATCCCCTGCCCTACCGTGTCCTGATTGGATGCCAGCAGCAAAATCCCGCCCAGAATCGGGCCTATGCAGGGGGTCCAGCCGAAGGCAAACGCAAGTCCCACCGCAAAGGAACCGACCGGACCTAAGGGCTTGCTCTTGGCATGGAATCTCTTCTCGTAGTTTAAGAAGCGGAATCTGAACACCCCCATGATATGAAGACCCAGAAGCACGATGATAACGCCGGCGATCTTGTTGAAGAGGGAAAGCTTGGTCAGAAGGAACTCACCGATGAAGGTGGCGGAGGCCCCCATGGCCACGAAGACGAAGGAGAATCCCAATACGAAAAAGAGCGTGTTTAGGCTAACCTTCTTCAGGGCCTGAGACTTCTTGTCGCCGCCTTTCACCGCCTCCACCGAGACCCCGGAGATAAATGAGAGATATCCGGGAATCAACGGCAGAACGCAGGGCGAGATAAACGAGATTATCCCAGCGGTAAAAGCAGCCAAAACAGTGACGTTTTCCAATCATTCCTCCGGTAGCTCAGTCAAGTTCCCGAAATCCCGGCCTCTGGCGAGAGTCTCTATCGCCACACCCGGAGATAACCAAGGATATGTACTTCTGATTACGAACTCATGGGGGAAAAATTTGCAGCGGAGCTGCGTGGACAACAAAGGCCAAGGTAGGACCGAGACGAAAGATACGATCCGGTCTGCGGCAGTGTAGGGATCTTCAATTCAGGATAGCTTCTTCTCTATTCTGGCAATCTCCTCTCGAATTATCTTCTCCAGAAACTCCGGGCTCAGCTTTTCGGCCACCTCCCGGGCGACCCTTTCAGGGATCTTTTCCTTCAGATGAGAGATGAGCTGGTCCAGTTTAGTACGTTCAATCATCGTTGCTACCGAAGGTCTGCTTCGGCCGCCCTCCCCTTCATGTGGATGCTCGACCTCCTGTTTCAGGTCCCTTACGAAATCCTCGAAGCTCTTCTCCTGTTCTTTCAACCCGCGATCTTCACTTTCTTCCTTAAGTTCCACCTCCTCGCCCAAACCCTGGTCCAAGGAAAGATGCGGCCTCTCCTCTACCCGGGAGGCCGAGTCATCGGGCTTGCGCGTCTCCTTTTTCAATTCGTGCAAAAACCAGTCGAACCCGTGAGCGGGTTCCTCTTCTGTCCCCGGGCCGCCCGGTCCAAAATCCTCCATCACATCGCTGGTCTTAAGCACATTCAAATCGCTGCCCGGCCTTGCTTCATCGGCGGGAGTAATGTCTCTGCGGGGCCCTTCTTCGGAGGCGGGTTCCTCCTTGGGTGAGGATTCCTTCCCGGTCTCCGCGCCCTCCTCGCCGAGAGGAGTCTCCTCTTTACCGAGAAGCTTTTCTGCCTGTTTTAGAATCTCACGCGGGTTAAAGGGCTTGTTGATGAACCCGTCAGCGCCGGCCTCTTTGAGCTCTTGCCGGCGGTCAGTCCTAGCTCCTGACAGAAGCATCACCACCGGCACATCTTTGAGCCCGGACCTCTGCCGCAGGGCCGACCACGCCCCTTCCCCGCCCGGCATGGACATGGAGTCGTCCAGGAATATCAGCTCGGGCTTGTTCTTCTCTGCTAAGCTCAGAGCTTTGGCTCCGCTGTCGGCCAGAAGCACCGTATATCCGTGTTTCTTAAGCAGAGACTGGGCAACGTTTCTGACGGTAGGGCTTTCGTCGGCCACCAGGATCTTTTCTGCCATCAGCTTCCTTTCACCGTTTGTTCGCCGCAAAAGTGAGTAATATGTCCCAGGAAGGCTGTCGGTTCTTCCTCACTCATCTCTTTTCGCGCTCTTCGGACAAAACCTGGCTGGCATGCTCCAGGGTCTTTTTCTCCTCTCGGGTAAGGTTACCATATCCCACCTGGTTGATCTTGTCCAGAATCTGATCCACCCTCTCCATCAGCTTCTGCTCCCTCTCCCTCTGCCTGCTGATGGCTTTCATCCTGCGTCGGTGCTTGAGGTTCCTCAGGCGGGCCAGGTATGTTGATAATCGGAAGAATGAGGGAATTCTGAAGTCGGACTTGATATACAGATATCCGATCACCATTCCTCCCAGGTGGGCAAAATGACCTATCCCGTCCGAGGTATGCCTGAAAGAGGCCAGGAACTCTATGACCGCAAAGAAGATCACCAGATACTTGGCTTTCACCGGAAAGGGGAAATAGACATAGATCAGTCTGTTGGGAAACATCAGCGCGAACGCGACCAGGATTCCGAAGACCGCACCGGAGGCACCAATGGTGGGGATCTGCGAGTTGAACGAGAGAATGAAGGTGAAAAGTCCGGCACCCACACCGGTGATGAAATAGTACTTGACGAACTCTCGTGTCCCCCATGCTCTCTCGATATCACATCCGAACATCCAGAGGGCAAACATGTTAAACAGTATATGAAACAGCCCCCCGTGAAGAAACATGTATGTCACCAGTTGCCAGACCAAACCCTTCTTCACCAGAACCGGCGTCAATCCGAAAACGTGAATTAACTCATAGCGCCACATGAGCATCAGAACGAAGACCCCTACATTGGCCAGCAGCAGGTATTTGACCGCCTTGGTGATGCCGCCGGGGCCGAAGCTCTGAGTTCTGTAAGGATGGTAGGTCATATATCTATCTATCGGAGAGCGCCGCAGCTTACTTAAAGTCAAAGGCGAGATTGAATCCTCTTGAAAGAGGGGAGAATCCGCCCGTCGGCGACCATCTGCCCGGCAGCCGGCGCTCATCTGCTTGGGCTGGTGATGCATCACACTCTGCTGCCGGATAGTCCACCGACATCATGACCACTCTCTGACACACTAAATACGCTCCAACTCTCTCAGAAAGTCGATGGATTGTCCAGGAAAGCGCCCTTGGGGAGGACGGAGCTGTCGAGAGCCGACTGCAAAGCGGGAATTCCAACACCGATTTGTCGAACTCCGCTTGGCAAGGTGCCCAGAGGACCAGACGCATCCAACGGGGTCGAGAAACGATAATTCGGATTCGCAGATTTTGGCGAAAGCCCTCTGCCCTGCTGCGTAACGAGTTATGATGGACTCTATCCCCTCCGGCAATGTTCCTGTCGCAACTTCCTGCGAGCACGTTGGGTTCACCTCGGTCCGCACCTTTGGCGGGTCAGGTCTGTGCTACTAAGCCGCAGCCGGACATAATGTTAACAATCCTAAAAAAACGTCCTGATCCGCAGATTCTGGCGGGGTTTTTGCCTAATAGGAGATTCGAAAGTCGGTCCATGAGACTAAACAGGACGATTCAGTACACTTTATCGTTTCAGGAGGTGACAGAAGATGGTTAAGAAAGGCGTTGCTTTGACCCTGGCGCTGGTGTGTCTATTTGCCTTTGCTGCACCCGCCTTCGCCAGGTGGGGTCCAAAACCACTGGGGTTTGGGCCTGTCGTGTTAGGCCACCCATGGGGCGATCAGAGTCCCAGAAGCGAAAGCATCGACATCCCCCCTATGTATCGCGGTTCAGGGGCGGGAATCGGGGACTTGATCATCGGAGCGGCTACCAGTTTCACCGTTCAATTCTACCTCAAGTACGTCGTCAGGAAAGGAACGGTCAGACAAGTCTCGATTAGATATGCCGGCAAATCAGACTAATTCTCCTTCCAAAGGTGAGAGAGATGGAGACCAGAACAAAACAGATGAGATCCTCTTCGACGAAAGGGGCCGAGTTTGTCGAGTCTCTGATTGAAGAGGAGAAGTTCACCGAGGCTCTGGCCCGGATTGAGAAGGCCAAAAAGGCCCAACCGGTCCCCCTATCGCCCGGTGAAGAGGCGAAGGTCTGGTATCTGGCATCGCTGTGTTTGTATAAGCTTGGCAGGTACAGGGAGGCCCTGGCTCAGGCGAATCTGGCATTCGAGACTCTCAAGGATACCTCCGAAAACGAAAAGGTGGCGCAGATTCAAGAAGTGCTGGGCAGAATTCACTTCAGCTTGGGAGACTTGAGGAATGCGGAAGTATATGCCGGTGATGCCATCAGTACCTATCGCCGAATCGGGAACCAGGCCGGGATGATCAAGACCTGCAACCTGGTTGCCCGAATCTACTTTGTGAGATGCGAGTTCGAAAAAACAACAGAGTACTTGCAGGAAGCCAAGAAGTTTTCTGAAAAGCTCGGTGATTTGAAGGCCGAGGCTATTATTTGCGGAAACCTGGGGAGGGTGTACACTCTCTCGGGCGAGTGGAGGAAGGCGGAGAGGAATCTGGAGAAGGGCCTCAAGTACCACCAGACGACCGAAGATAGCCTGAGCCTGTGCAGGGACTTGCTTTCGCTGGGTTTCGTGACCTATCTGAAGCGCGATTTTCAGCGATCTAGGGAATTCCTGGCAAAGGCCCTGGAACTTGCCGAGGAACAGAATTTCGTGAGGGAGAAGGCCATTTACCACGAGTACGCGGGTCAATTGGCTCAGAGCTCCGGAGACTCGAAGGGCGCAGAGATGCACTTTCTCGAGGCCATCGAGATCAGCCATCAGGCCGCGCCGGAAGGGGACCTTAACAACCAGGCCTACCGGCTGCTGGCCGAATTGCAGGTTGCCCGGGAGGACTTCGATCAGGCGCTGATCTCCTGCCAGAAGTCTCTGGAGGTATCGGCTCAATTGAGCGAGAAGATCGAGGAGGGGGCCGCATACAGAATTCTGGGGCAGATCTACTCGGCCAAAAACGAGAAGGACAAATCCTCCGAGTACTTCGACAAGAGCATCAGGATTCTCCAGCAGGTGGGGGCTGAATACGAATTGGCCAGAAGCCACCTGGAGGCCGGTCGGTCGCCCATCTTCGACTACTACAAGAGGCTGGGCTTCTTGAGCAATGCTGAAAGCCTGTTCAGGAATCTGGATTCGAAATACCATCTTGGGCTGGTCAACTCGGCCATCACCGATCTATTGGTCGAGGTAAAGGATTACAGCAAAGCTCAGGTTTTTCTGACCGAGGCCGAAACTCTGTTCAAGCAGTCCAACGATCAGAAGGAGCTGCGCGAAGTCCGAGAGCTCAGGCGCTCGATTGAGGAGGTCCTTTCCCAGTCCAGCATTATCGCCAGATCCAACGGACAGGTGACCTTCGAGAACGTGGTCACCCAGAACACCGAGATGACCGAGATCGTGGAGAAACTCAAGCAGGTGATGGACTACGACATCAGCATACTCCTTGAGGGCGAGACCGGCACCGGAAAGGATCTGATAGCCAAGGCCGTACACTACTCCAGCGCCAGAAAGGAGAAGAGATTCGTGGCCATAAACTGCGCCGCGCTTCCGGAGAGCCTTCCGGAAAACGAGCTTTTCGGCCATAAGAGGGGAGCATACACCGGTGCCGACAAGGACCAGCCCGGGTTGTTCGAGGAGGCCGAAGGAGGGACCCTCTATTTGGATCAGGTGGAGGAGATTCCTTTCTCCACGCAGGTCAAGCTCCTCCGGTCGATCGAGGAAAAGGAGATAACCAGGCTGGGCGACACCAAGCCCAGAAAAATCAACGTAAGCATCATATCCTCCAGCATCGAGGACCTGCGCGAGGCGGTCAAGAACGGGAAGTTCCGCCAGGATCTCTATTTTCGACTTAATACCTTCAACGTGAAAATCCCCTCGTTGCGGGATCGTAAAGAGGACATTCCCCTCCTGGTCAGGCGCTTCTTGAAGCAGCACGGTGTTGCGGAGAAAAAAGTGAAGGACTTCGAGAAGAACGGCACCCTCAAGAGGTTCGTAGAATACGGCTGGCCCGGCAACGTGCGAGAGCTGGAGAACGAGATAAAGAGAATGGTGGTTCTGGCCCAGGCTGGCGATAGGGACCCCTGCGGCGTCCTCTCCGACAAGCTGGCCAGCCCGGCTGGCCGCGGCAACTCCTCGGAGGAGACCAGCCTGTTCCACCAGGTGGCCGAGTTCGAGAAGGAGCGGATCATAGAGGCCTTGAGGCAGACCAACTGGATTAAGCTGAGAGCCGCCAGGGTCCTGGGCATCCCCGAAGCCACCATTCGGAACAAGATGAAGAAGCACAATATACTGGCACCGGTTTGATTTTAGCGGGTCGCCAGTCTGATCAGATTCGTAGCCCGAAAGAAAAGCCCCAGTTCTGAAGGTCAGAACTGGGGCTTCTGCTATCTCGCGAGATTCTGCTCCCCCCTCGACAACTCGCCGTTTCTCACGAATTCTCTTTCATGTTAATTCGCAACGACTTGCGGAAACGGACAATGTCGTGTGTCGAATCGTATTCGTGGCTTTCCGCGAGCATTCCTATAGCGCTTCGCCCCGCACTTGAGACCTACACAGTCAAGTCGGCTAATGTATTGCAAGCCAAGGCCTTATTTTCCTGAGAAAATTGGGCGCATTTATGTATTTTGGCGGAACTTTTGCATTAGCAACAATCGTACGAAAGACTGAGATAGGTTCACTCTTCTCACCAGGCATTCAGCCTGAAGGAGGTAGAACAAAATGGCAAAGAAAAGCCTTACTGTTGTGCTGGTCCTTGCATTCGTGCTGACTCTCTGCGGATCGGCATACTCAGTTGTGGGTCCGGAGCCAAGCTCGCTCGATCCCGTCATTAGGCCCGCACATCGGAATCCGAATCTGAGTCCGCCAATAGACGAAGAAGAGGAGGAGCATCCTTGGGACTGGGCACCCCCGAACCACGGCGATGTTTCCTGGGACCTTAAGACGCGTATGGTGCACAACGGCGTCATCGGCTTTCCGCTGGCCGGCGAGATCGTCCTTCAGTTGTGCTCTAAAAAGCTCATTCAGTGTAAAAGGTTAGTGCAGGCCAAGTAGGTCATAAGGCTCGACGGCAGTGAATCTCCATCGAGAGGTGAGAGAGATGGATGCTCAAACGAGAGACGCGGACTCCTCCCCCGAGGAGCGGATCCAACATATTCAAGCTCTGGTTCAGGCACAGAGGTTCACTCAAGGGCTCAAAGAAATCGAGGATTTGGAGAACCACCCGGGGGTTGGCTTATCGCCTGAAGAAAAGGGGGAGATTTCTTATTTGGCATCTGTTTGCCTGCTCCACTTGGGGGACTCCAAGCATGCCTTGGAGAAAGCTACGTTTGCGTTGGAAACGTTCAGGAATACTTCTCAAAACAGGAACGTGGCGCAGATTCAGGTTATGCTCGGCAGGATCAGCTTGAGTTTGGGGGATTTGAGGAATGCCGAACTGTACGCCACTGATGCCATCAGCACTTACCGCAGGATCGGCGATCAGCACGAACTAGTTGGTTCCTACAACCTGATCGCGCAGATATACTTCTTGACATGTTACTTCGAGAAGTCAGCGGAGAGCCTTCGCAAGGCCAACGAACTGGCTGAAAAGTTCAACGACAAGAGAATGGTTGCATTGACAAGCGGAAATCTGGGCAGAATCTACGCCCTTCTGGGGAGTTGGCAAGAGGCACAGGACAGTCTGGAGCGGAGCCTGGCACACTGCCAAGCCAACGAGACTGATCTCAGCAAGTGCAAGGATTTGCTTTCTTTGGGCTTCGTCGCCTGCCTGAGGCGCGATTTCAGCAAATCGGGCAAGCTCCTGGATAGAGCATTCGAACTTGCTCGTACGAACAACTTCTCTCGCGAATTGGGCATATATCATGAATATGCCGGCTACTTGGCTCTCACTGCGGGCGACAACAAACGGGCACACTCTAATTTCTCCAAGGCATTGCACATTGGCCAGAGCGCCAGCCCAAGCGGCTGCCTGCACAGCCAAGTTTACCGCCTGCTGGCAGAACTGCAGGTGAAAGAAAAGGAGTTCGACCAGGCCCTCGCTTCTTGCGAGAAATCCTTGGAGGCCTCAAAGTCCCTCGGCGAGAAGCTCGAAGAGGGTGCAGCTTATAGAATCCTTGGCAGGATCCATTCTGCCAAACGGAACAAGGAAAAGGCCTGCGAGTATTTCAAGCAGAGTGTTGCGCTGCTTCAGCAGATAGGAGCCAGATACGAACTGGCGCACACCTATCTTGAAGCCGGTCGATCAGGGTCCTTCGACTACTATAGGAGATTGGGCTTTCTGGCAAACGCGGAGAGCCTGTTTCGTGATCTGAATTCGAAATACCATCTGGGTCTGGTCAACCTGGCAGTTTCCGATCTCCTGTTGGAGCAGAAAGACTACCCAAGCGGAGAGGTCTTCCTGGCCGAAGCCGAAAGGTTATTTAAAGAAACCAACGATCGAAAGGAGCTGCAACAAGTCGCCAGATCACGAGCCGCGATAGAAGAAAGTCTCTTTCAGTCCCGCATAACCGCCAAGTCGAATGGTAAGATTACGTTCGAGAGCGTGATCACTCAAATCGGTGAGATGAAGGGCGTCATCGAGAAACTCAGACAAATCAAGGATTACGACATAAGCATTCTCGTCGAAGGAGAGACCGGCGCCGGAAAGGACCTGATCGCCAAAGCGGTTCACTACTCAAGTGTGAGGAAAGACAAACGGTTCGTGGCCATAAACTGTGCGGCCCTCCCCGAGAGTCTTCTCGAGAATGAACTCTTCGGACACAAGAGAGGCGCGTACACCGGAGCGAACAAGGATCAGCCCGGACTCTTCGAAGAAGCTGCAGGCGGAACCTTGTATCTGGATCAGGTTGAGGAGATTCCTCTTTCCACCCAGGTGAAGCTTCTGAGGGCCATAGAGGAGAAGGAGATCACCCGGCTGGGCGACACCAAGCCCAGGAAGATTGACGCCAGGATCATCTGCTCCAGCATCGAAGACTTGAAGGAAGCGGTCAGGAAGGGCAAGTTCCGCCAGGACCTCTACTTCCGCCTGAACACTTTCACCATGAGGATACCTCCCCTTAGGGAGCGAAAAGAGGACATCCGCACACTGATCAAACACTTTCTGAAGGAATACGGTCTGGATGAAAAGAAGCTCCGGGAATTCGAGAGAAGGGGGACCGGCAAAAGATTTCTGAGATACCCTTGGCCCGGCAATGTCAGGGAGTTGGAGAACGACGTAAAACGAATGGTGATTCTGGCTCAGGCCAACGGAAAAGGACCCTGGGAGTTTCTGCCGGAGAAGCTCTCGGGCCAGGCCGAGGAGTCTGAGAATGTCGATCACGAACCATTGCCTGAACAGCTCTCCCGGTTCGAGAAGGAGAGAATCGTCGAGGCCCTGACGGAAGCCCAATGGAACAAATCCCGGGCGGCCCGAATTCTTCGCATCCCCGAAGGAACTCTAAGAGGCAAGATAAAGAAGCTTGAGATATCTCGGCCGGTGGTGGCTTCACAGAAGCGAGATTGACTCGCCAAATCCCTCATTCCGAAACATCAGCCCCAGCTTTCCGCCGGAGAGCTGGGGCTTTTTTCTGCTCGTGATCTCATTCCGGCATTCCACGCTTTTTCACGAATTCTCTAATCCATAGAGTCGCAAAGAGATTAGCTCTGATTGGCTTCGGTTCTCCCCTCGCAGCCAGCGATAGTTCGCGGATTCTGGTGCGGGCATGTGGTCTGCTCTGATTGCCATTTGGGAATCATCGGAATCCGAGCCTCATATTTAATTGTGGTATAACCACTTAATACCCATGACGGCGAATCCGGCATCAGGTTTGCTTTTTCCTCCAATTGGTTGCAGCCTCAAGGCCTTGAAGCTTAGGTCCTAAGCGCCACAGTGAGACAAGCAGAAAGGGCAAAACTTAATCCCTCTCTTTTGTTGATCGGGGGATGAAAACGAGGAGGTGAGAGAGATGAAAAAGGTGGTCTTTGCTTTGCTGCTTGTGGCTCTCGCGGTGAGCCTCTTGGCGCAGGTTTCTTACTTGGCGACAATTGCCAGCGCAGGGCCCGGATGCAAGAAGAAGTGCTGTTGTGTGCGCATGGAGTTCGACTACAAACGCCAGGTGTGGTATTGCGCGGAAATGGCTTGCTTCTATCCTTGTTTGCCCGGCCCTCGGCCGCTGTGCATCGTGGGAAATGCTATCTAATCCGCTTTTCCAAGCCACGTCAGGAGCCGCTATTGGCGCATTTGTCACCAAGTTGTGCTTGATCTTGATCGGGTGGAGGTTTCACTTCCACCCGATCAACAAACTCGAAGCAGTTCTTGCTTGTCATTGGACTTCCCGGCCGACAACGGAAAATTCGCCCACCAAGAACGCTGTCGGGAGAAACCAAAAGGACTGCTCAAGCCCGCTCGGGAGGCGTGCAGCCGAGCGTGGGATCGCAACACCCGCCCCAAAACTGGCAGCAGCCAACCGTCGACCGGCCGAAGGGGGTAATAAGCTTGACCAGGGAACTCATACCTGTGATCTTTCCCACGTTGTTGTTGTTTTCGCCGAGTCTGCTTCCTGCCACAGAAGAACCGTCGCCGGTTCCAGCGATTGCAGAGCCCAGTGCAATCCCATCGGATTGTGGCTGCGTGAAGAAAGATAAGGCCCCAACCTCGCCCGGGTTCAGACCCGATCTCCTCATCGGGAAACCGGACCGTGCGCCCCAGGGGTGCTGTCCACCGCCATATTGTAAGTTGGTCTACCCTGGGGGGACACTGCTGGTGTATCTGTACCGAGTATGGGTGGGAGCGCCAACTGACCTGTATGGTTTTTCAATGGGCTTTGGTGATCTGACGGGCGAGATGAAAAGGCTGGCTTCTGAGAAAGCCACCCTCACCTTAACCCTGCGGTTCCGCCTCGGGCCACATTCAGGCTCATCAGGAACATTGCCCGACCCATCGACTCCGGCAGAACCTCCGGCCCCCAGTTTTTCTCTTGACCCGGCCAGGCATCGGAGTATATTTGTGCTGTAAATCACAGATCCATAGCTCAGTTAGTTGCTGACCGTATTATCTGCTATCATATCTTTTGGGGACTGCCTTTGAGCACTTCTGATGACCAGCATCGAGAGATGATCGACGGTTTTCTTGCCGGAGGGAAAAAGGAATACCGGACCATAAGCGGTTGGATTTCAAAAGTGGTGAAGCTCAATAGCTGGGGGTTGGAGGAGTATTCCAGTGATATCATTCAGGACGTTCTGCTGAAGGTTTACGATAACCTGAAGGAGAACAGATTCGAGGGTACTGCCAGCTTGAAGACCTACGTTTATCGGATAGCCAAATTCACCTGCATAGAGTACCTGAGGAAGCATTCATCCAAACGTAAGAGGGAGACGCGACTGGTTGAGATGCCAAACAACCACAATCCCGAGAGCGATATGATGAACAAGGAAGAGAGGAAAACACTCTGGAGGGTCTATAGGCTGATGTCCGTTGAATGCCGCCAGTTATGGAAGATGGTATTCTGGGAGAGCCTCTCCTACTTGAAGATTGCTGAAAGACTGGGTATAAAGGAGGGAACGGTAAAATCCCGCTTTGCCCGATGCAAAGAGAAGGCCATTGGGCTGAGAAGGAAATTGACAAAAAAAGGACAACCTTTTCGACTTTCATACGACCATAACAATGGAGTTGAAAGAAGACGCCGGATTGAAAGGAGATAGTATTGGCGCAGTGCGATAAGAAGATCTTCCAGCTATTGCCCTGGTACGCAAATGGTTCCCTCTCGCCCGAGGAGAGCCGAAAGGTCGAAGCTCATCTAAAGGACTGCCCAACGTGTCGGCAGGAGCTCCGGGAGATCAGAAGTCTCTCTTCGGGGGTAAAGGAGCACAAAGAAATCTTCGCGGCCAACCACATTGAGCCGGAAAAGCTGGTCACTTTCGCCGAGGAGCCGGAGACCTTAACCCCTGAGGATGCCGCCGCCGTCGTGAAGCACCTTCAATCCTGCCCGGCATGTCACCAGGAGATCCAAACGCTCAAGAGGGCCAATCTTGAGATGGAAGCTCACCAGAAGGAACAAAAGGCGGGGTTCGCCGAAGAAGCTTCCGCGTGGAAAAGAGCAGTCGAGAGATTGATCTGGCTGGTGCGCAAGCCTGCATTCGCTTACCTGATTATCATCCTTCTTGCCTATCCTGCCGCCAGGTGGCTTATGCCCAGATTGTCGCCTGCCGAGGTGTATTCCCTGATCGAACAGACCCGCGCCCCCCAAAAACCCACGCAAGTTCTCCGGAGCGCAGAAGAGGAAGAAGTCAGACTTCGTGTCCCTTACTGGCCCGATCTTGAAGCTCGACGATACGAGTTGAGGATCGAGATCGAAAGTGGCTTGTCCGTCTTCACGGTTCAGAACTTCTCCGGCTTCGGAGACCAAGGGTTCTTCTATCTCGATCTGAATGTGAGGTATTTCTCCGACGCCGTGTATTTCTTGATCGTCAAGGAGATCAGCAAAGAAGACGCCAGCGTCTTTGAGGAAACCCGTTTTCCCTTCAGGCTGGTGACAGCCGAGGATTGAACCGGCAGACCTCCGATCTCTATCTCCAATCCCCTACTGCAATGAACGGCGCCCAGAGATAAGGATGATCCGGCTGATTTCTTTTTCGCAATTCCTCCAGCTTCCGCTTGGCTAAACTCTGCATAGCAAGAGCGAGATTATCTTCCTCGAAACCATAGAGGCAAGACATCATATCAGCGGTGGCCTTGTCCGATACCCGCCAGAGCGCACTTATCACCGTTCGCGCTCCGGCCATCTGGAAGGCGCGCCGTAAACCGTATACCCCCTCACCTGCTTTCACCTCTCCCAGGCCAGACTCACAGGCGGAGAGAATGACCCACTTGGTTCCCTCCAGATCCATGCCGGTGACCTCTTCTGCCGTTAATATGCCATCCTCCACTCCCAAGCTATCCGCCCCTTCGCCGTGCAAGTTGGCCCCGGCCAGGAAAAGCCCGGACAGAAGCAGCGGGTTCTCCCCCACGAAACCCTCCGACATCCCAATCCTCCTCTTGGGAAGATCCGGCTGACAGTCGCCTTCGGCATAATATCCGTGCGTGGCCAGATGGATCACCCTGCTTCCCGGAGCACTCCGTTTGAACTTATCCTCGCTGGCTTCCGGCCCGAAAAAAGCGGAGCACGGTTCCCCACTTTCTCTCTCCCACACTTCAGATATCCTCTCCACCTCCGCGCGCGTTCCCGGCAAAGGCAGCACCCTGATCTCGTGCAGCGCCTCACACCCGGACCGAACGTTACGCAGCCTGCAGAAGAAGAGACTATCAGATTCCGGAACCTGGGCCAAGGCTGCTTCGGAGGAAAGTCGTGCCGAAGGCGAAGCATCGAAATCCGGATCACCTAAAGCAAAGAGACCCGTCCCGGGTTCAACCATATGCTTGAGCCTCACAAGATCGCGCCCAGAGGAGAGGTATTGAATCGGATGGCTTTCAATCAGATACTTGCCGTCTGCAGCCGTCAGACCGGCAAACGAGACCAAGTTCAACGCTCCATCCGGCGCTATGAATGTCAGATCGCCACCGCTTAACTTTTGCTCAACCGGTTTCCATATCCTCTCATAGAGCTTTGATGCTATATCCTTGTAGCTTTCCAGATCCGCGGAGAAAGACGAGCCACCGCGTTCGGAGACATCGTGAAAATGTGAACGGTAGAGTGTAACAAGCGAATCAATCTGCTCTGAGGAGCCAAGATCGGAAACGAAAACCTCCCCTTGACTATCGAGGACCAGCAGCAGGTAGTGTGGCTCAGTCTCTCGCCCCGTTGTGAGCCGATCGAATTTCATGTATTCCACCAAGACTGAATTATTCGGCAGACCACTGGCCACCTTCTCAGCATCCACCTCCCAGAGTTCCTGCTCCCGCCTATAATCCGCACTTCTCCGCGCAACTTCCGCCTCCAGCCGGGCCTTGTCTTCGGCGACACCATCCAACTCCGCCCTGTATGCCTGTGGGTCCCCCTCGCCAGGCCCCTTCACATATAGATTCGACAGCGTGAACTTGGCGTATCTCAGGGAATCAGACAGGGGTTTCAGGTCCGGGTCTTTCTCGTAGGCTTTCATTCTGTGACGGGCAAAGATGCCGTCTGAAACCTGCCCCTTGGTGGAAAACACCGCTTCTGCTATCTGCTCCCGGCAGCTTGCCCTCTTATCACCAGAGTCAAGCAGTATCGAAAAATACTGATTGGCCTCGTCCCGTACGAACTCCGAACAGGTCAGAGCGTCGGGCTCGGAGAACACCTCGCAGCCATCCCGGAAGTTTTTCCGTCGGAGGATGTAGGCTCTTTGTCCCCTCTTTGTCGCATTAGCGAAATCCCTTTTTTCCCCAAAGAGTAAAGCCATATCATGGAGCAGGTCCGTTGCCTGACGGTGGTCGATCCCAAGAGACATCTCCGTGATAGTCAATGCTTGCCTGTAGAACGACTCGGCCTGCTCATAATTCCCTTGATCCCGGCAGGCGTTTGCCAGGTGATTGAGGTTCCATGCCACATCAGGGTGGTTGGGGCCCAGGCCTTTCTTGACCACAACTAACGCCGCTCTGAAAAGTGACTCAGCTTCGGCACACTTTCTCTGATAAGAAAAGAGAATCGCCAGATGACTTGTGATTTCTGCAGACTTCAGATGTGCGGGGCCAAAAGCTTTCTCGCGGATAGCCAATACTCTCCTGTAAAGCGCCTCAGCCTCAGCATACTTGCCTTGTTCGCTGTAAACAAGAGCGAGATGATTCAGCGTGGTTCCCAAACGCGGGTGGTCAGGAGCAAAGACCTTCTCCAGCGCATTGAGTGCTCTTGTGTAGAACCGCTCAGCCTTGGCATATCTAAATTGAGAATAATAGAGGCTTGCCAGGTTTTCCAGACAGAGAGCTACACGCGGGTGGTCGGGACCAAGAGCCTTCTCCCAGATATCCAATGCTCGCTTGTAAACCGGCTCAGCTTCTGCCCATTTGCCCTGACAAAAATGCAGATTTGCTATGTGGGTCAGACTCACCGCGACCTCCGGGTGGTCTAAGCCAAACGCCCTCTCGCTTATAACCAAGGCCCTTTTGTGAAGTGAGTCGGCTTCGGGATATTTCGCCTGATTGAGACAGACATTTCCCAGCCTGTTAAGATCTTTCGCCCTATCAGGGTGGTCAGGGCCAAAAGCTGCCTCTGTGATTTTCAGAGCTCTCCTGTACAGAGTTCCGGCTTCAGCCAATTCGCCTCGGGTGTGGTAGATAACTCCCAGAGTGCCCAAGCTTGTGGCCACGTCCGGGTGGTCGGGACCGAGAAGTTCGGTTCTGATGGCGAGCGCTCGATTACACAGGCTCTCAGCCTCTGCATAATTCGCTTGTTTGTAGTTGCACCTGGATAAGAAGTGAAGCACCCGCGCGACTGTGGTGTCGTTCTCGCCGAGTTCTCTCCGGGCCTCCTGCAATGTCAGGCTGGCCAACACCGCGGCAGAATCATAGGCCGCCGCCTCAAAAAGAGAATCTGCCTGGTTAAGAAGTCCCTTCCCGGTTTGGGCGCGGGCAGGGCAACCTAACAAGAGAGTCACAAAGACTGATCCGGAAACGAGTAGACGAAACCCCTTCCTCAATTGACCCTCCACCGGTGGTCTTGGTTTCCTGCTTAACCTCAAAATATAGCTTCGATGAGCCCCCTGTCAAGTGAAAAAACCACAGACAAGTCGACACTGCCTCCTTTACGACCATCGTTTTGGCAAGGGAAAGGAATGAGCCTGGAAGGTTTCGTCCTCTGGCTGCCAACCATAAAGTGCAACTCGCCGACTGATCCTTGGAATCCCGCGCTATTGCGCAAATCTCCAAGTTCCCAAAACACAAAGGGTAACGGCAAACAGGGCTCCTATTCCCATTGCAGCACGCGGTAATGCGCGAATCTCTGTCACCGCTCTCAGATGCGGAGATTCCAGTGGCGAATATGTCTGAATGCTCCTCTCCATTCCTGACTGTCACATAGGCACTTACGAAAGGACGACCAGACACGCACCCCGGCTGGGTGAAACCGGTCTTTCATTTGCTGTTTGGGGAAGCGGCCACAGGGTTAGGGCATTGAAGCTTAAGTATTCGAGTAGTGTCGTCAAACAGAGCAAAGGTGACGTCTTGGTTCCTCCCGATTGTTCATTGGAGGACACAAACGAGGAGGTGAGAAAAATGAAAACCGCATTCTTCCTGGGCTTTGTCATCCTTGGGCTTTTTCAGATCCTGGTCTTGGAGCCGATGGATCAAAACAACCGCGTCAGAAACCCCACCGTCCCGGGTGCATACAGCCAATACGAGGCGCTGCAGGGCGCCAAATCCGATTCGTCTTGGGATAGCTCTCAGGCGGTGGGAGATGGCTATTGGAACTGTCTGCCCCATGGCCCTGGCCCAGGGGTATCGGCTGATACGGTACCCCCTATCGACCCCTGAAGAGTGAGGCTGGCTGTCTTTCTTGAGCATGCCTTAAGGCTCTTGGAGCCGGCTTCATCTTCTGCCCGAAGACCTCATCCGTGTCCCCTCTCGCCATCACGTGAGGGGAACAGAAGGGATGGGGTCTTCCTACTTCTGATGTTTGCGAGCTGTGAACATCCTTCCCTCTTTACCAAGGTATCGTCTCCTCTGATCTTGACCAATATTGGGTTGACACAATCATACGCAACTGATCCAGCGAAGCCCTTGTCAGGCCAGATCTGCAATACAAGACCGCACCCATGTCTTCAGTTTTCTCAGGATTTGAGGGAACCTGACGGCGCTTAACACTACTGTCTATTGAAGACTACAGAATGAAGAGTCAGAACCTACAAAGGCTGGCTGTTAACTGCGACCGATGAGGCGTCACCAGGACGAAGGGGGCAGAGATGCTATCATGCCATTCACCTTAAGTAGCTGGCTGTCAATTAAGCAGTTATGACAACGAAGGATGCCAACCTTTACATTACATTTGAGATAGGGAATGAAAACTGTAAAACTCGTTCTGGTCTTAGTTTTTGTGGCCTTCGCCTGCCAGCAAGCTGACGCATACATCTGTTGTGTGCCGGACAGTTCTCCCACCATACAGGGCTGCATCAACGCAGTCTCAAATGGTCACACTGTTCTGGCGGACGCCGGAACGTACTATGAGAAGATCGAGGTCCTGAGCGCAGATGTAGCCGACATGACCGAGCGTCTTGGAATCTACTACGGCCTCAAGGATGAGATTCTCAAGTTCGGAATCATGGATATCTACGGCGAGCACGTCATCCAGCCGGGCAAGGGCAATCTTATGACCCTGACGCTGAAAGGTACTGACCTGGCCAGCCTGGAAATCTCCAACGTCATCCTCGTGGACGAACACGGGAATATGTTCGAGGCAAGTGTAACGGAGAAGGTTGAGATGTCTCCCTCACGCCCGGCCATATTCTCTCTCGCTCAAAACTACCCCAATCCCCTCAACCCGGAGACTCAGATCAGTTACACTCTTCCGGAGAGATGCCAGGTCAAACTTATTATATACAATGTTCGGGGGCAGAGAGTCAGAGTATTGGTGGACGAGTCGCAAGCTGCGGGGCACAATACCGTCTTGCGGGATGGGAAGAACCAAGACGGACAGGAGGTCGCCAGCGGCATCTATTTCTACAGGCTGGAGGCTGGCGTCTTCAACCAGACCAGGAGCATGGTGCTGCTGAAATAGACCTCCGACAGCACAGGGGGGAGGCGTCATCGCCGAAGCTTTTTCGCGCAAGGCATGACGGCAGCAAGGCTGGCTCACGGACGAGTCAGCCTTGCCTCATATGAGACTCGCCCGCATTTCAAGTCAGGCGTCGAGCAGACGCGTCACGGCTCCGACAGTTGGCGTCATGGCTGCTCTTCGCGATTCCATTATCCTCTCAGTAACCAAAGATTAATTCGTGTCAGTCTGATTGCGCTGCCTTGAAGCTCGCGGCTATCCACGGATTCTGGGCCCCATGATTCTTCGGCCCCAGCACCGGACCGGATCTGCAAACCAGCCCTCCTTTGTCTCCCCCTTATGAGATAATCACTTAGAAGTAAAGCGATGAACTCTTTTCTTGTCGATAAGAGCATGCACGGTATTTGCTGTTATGAAAGACGGCCGCACGGCTGATTAGCAGAGCTTAAGCGCTTAAGCACCACGTTTCAACTTACGATAGCCAAACCTTTAGCTCCTCCCGATTATTCATCGGAGGACGAAGATAAGGAGGTGTTGAAGATGAGAAGCGTTGTACCGGTGGCGTTGATGGCTGTTCTGCTGGTTGCAGGGTCGGCGCTCACCTGCAAGAATGTGGTTCAGTCTGTGTCCGATCACCGATTGGCCTCGGAGTGGGAAGCCGCCAGAATCGACACGTTTTCCCCGGGGGTCAAGGTTTCCGGGATCGTCTACTATAAGGGTCACCCCCAAGACGGAGCCACTGTCAAGGTGGCCTATGGCGGAGGACGCGACTGGGAAGACACGACAGAGGATGGGGGAAAGTACGAGTTCCTGGTTCAGTTCTCGGGCAACTACACCATTCAGGCGTGCTATGGGGGACGCTGTAACCGCGGTCCGGATTGTGAAGGTGGAGAGCATGAATTCAACCTGCACTCCTCCGCCGACTCTGTTTATCTGGACCTGTGTATAGGCAACGGCGGTCACTGTCCCTATCCGAAATGTAGGTAATCTCGGGGAAGAAAGATCACACGTCGAATCACTTCATTCTCGAAGAACCCAACCTTCATGTCGGGGTGCCCCGATCTGGAAGCGCGGATGTTTCGCGAAACGGGCACCCCGACGCCGCCACCGGATGCCTGCTTCTGCTTCCAGCAGTCGCACATCCTGACGAATTTTGCATTGCGCTGACTAACAACAAGTTGAAACTCATGGACGCAGATTGCATCGATCTGTCTCGCCAGACTCTGCGGAAACCAGTTCGGCGGTTCTCCGACCGGAGCGAATCCCGCCCGGACGTCAATCATTACCCTTTGCAGCAGAACAATTTGCGGCACTGATGTTTGGTCTTGTGCTGCGTGATAATTGGCACGACTGTTGCATACACCCTGCCTGACGACGTACAGGAGACGTGGCAGTCTGAAGGGAGAAGGCTGGTTTATCATCCATAGACCAGCCTTCTGGGCTATCACAAATCGGCGGGTAAACCGGTTTTCTCCAAGAAGGTTCCAACACAACAGCCAAAAAATGGTGTTGCTCATTTTTCTTCGTGTCTGGGACAGAGAAAGACTGACAGTAACCTGTCTTTTTCTTGTTTTAGAGATCGGAACGGGAGAGTATGCCGGATGTGATTTCAGCTCTCAAAACCATCTTCAGTGAGGTGAGCTCATGGCCAAGCGAAAAAACAGAGTAGAAAAGAGCGTCTTAAGTTGGGCGTTTGCTTTATCCGTTCTTGTTTTCCTCGGTCTTGGCTCGGCAGGAGCGAGAGCAAACGTTGTACAGTATCATCAACAGGGGGAGGAGGGAAAAGCTCTCTACAAACTGGCCGCAGATCTGCCCAACCCGCAGCAGAGAGTACACCGGGTCGGTCTGGTTAACTTCTGTGTCACCAACTGGGGGTTCTTCGGAAGCCAGACCCGGGACCTCAAGGAGTCTTTGGGTGGCTGCTTCAATCCCAATCCGGACGAGGAGGTTGACGCTCCCTCATGCGAGTATCCCCCGGGATCCGACATCGACTATCTTTTCCAGGGAGGGTTGTGGATAGGAGCGATGGTGGACGACTACCCTTACGTCTCGGTCGGATGCGACGGTTGGTTCTGGATTCACGAGTTCTGGCCCGAGGCCGGGGAGGAGGGTGCCATACGGGAGGCGAGCACTCGACCGAACGTCTCCTGCTACTCGCCGGAAGCCGTCTCCGAGCAGGACATCATAGCGGTCTACACCGACACCTCGGCCGACATTCCACTCTCTCCGGATGATCCGGCCACGGTTGACTTCGATAAGCGCAAGCATTTCCCCCTGGGTCTACAGATCACGCAGAAAAGCTATTCCTGGAGCTACGAATATGCGGAGGATTTCGTCCTCATAGACCTGTGGGTCAAAAACATTGGGGTGAAACAAATAAGACAGGTTTACATGGGGCTCTACATTGACGCCGACTGCGCACACAAGGATGAAGACCCGTTCGGTGCGCACGGCGCTCAGGACGACATCTGTGGCTTCAGGAGGGTGGTGGGCGACCCGGGAGCCGAGTGGGATTGCTCGGACACGGTCAACTTGGCCTGGATCGCGGACAACGACGGACATGGGGTGGGCGGAGAGAAGATCTTCACCTCGGTGAGTCCCATTCACGTTACCGGCACCCGGGTGGTGAGATCACCCAAGGCCCTCGACTATGCTTTTAACTGGTGGATCTCCAATCAAGGAGGTTATCCCAAGGACTGGAGTCCGTGGAGAAGAGAGAGTCTAAACCGGTGGCGCGATTTTAACATCTGCTATCCGGAGGTGCAGAACACCTTTCCCGATGGCGTGATGGGCACTCCCGGAGGAGATTGCTCCAAGTACTTCGTCCTGTCAAATGACGAGTTCGACTACGATCAGATGTTTTCTTGTACCGCGCCGGACGAGGACCCGGACTGGTTGAACGCCAGCCCGGAGTGTGACGATTTGGCGGATGGATACGATACCCGCTATCTGATGTCATTTGGTCCCTTCGATCAGATCGCTCCGGGGGAGTCGCTGGTGGTCACCATCGGTTACATAGCCGGGGCGGACTTTCATCTGGAGCCGGACAACTGGACCAATCCTTCGGGCAAGACCCCGGATCAGGTTTACGCCGGCTTCAACTTCGCCGATTTCGAGACCAATGCCAAGTGGGCGGCCTTCGTGTATGACAATCCGGAACTGCCCCATCTCCCCTGCGGCGACGGCGTGCCCGACTTCAAAGGTCCTCCGCCTCCCCCCTCGCCGGACCTCTTTTTCGAGACCAGCAAGGGAAGGGTTAAGGTCAAGTGGAACGGCAAGTACACCGAGAAGTCGCGGGATTCCTTCAACAATCGTCAGGACTTCGAGGGCTACCGGATCTACCGGAGCCGCACCGGAGCGATTGAGGATTATGCCCTCCTGGGCTCCTACGATAAGGCCGATTTCAAGATTTACTGGCTTAATCGGAACAAGGAAAGCCGGCCCTGGGAGTGGAGGGCGGCCTCGGTCAGCTTAGACTCCCTTAAGTCGTGGTTGGATGAGCGGGGCGACGGCGGTAAGGTGATCGGGGACGATCCCACGGTGTGGACCAAAGATGATCCCTTCGTGATCAAGGAGGTCTATCCGGCCTTCTACATCCGTTTGGCTGACTCGATAGACGTAGATGGTCGGCCGGTGGTTTATGACTCCATCATGCTGGAGACCCATGATTCGTTGTATTTCGTGGCCCAGGATTGGAACATCGGCTTCGAGGCCATAATCGCGGACACGGCCTACCGAAATCTGGTGGATCGCACCTCGCCTGCCGACACCTCGGGTCTGTATTGGGATTATGAGTTTGAGCTGAACGAGTTTGCCTCCCAACCGGTCAATTACGCGGTGACAACCTTTGACGTAGGGGACCCACAGACCGGACTTCAGCCTCTGGAATCATCCAAATTGATCAATGCCACCGAGGTATGGCCGGTGGACAATTGGGAGACGGTCGAGGCGGAGGGCCTGAAGGTGATGGTCTATCCCAATCCTTACCGCATAGACGGAGGTTATATCGACGACAAGTACGAGCCGGGAGGCATTTACGGGAAGCGGATACGCTTTGTAAACCTGCCTCCCCGATGCACCATCAGGATATACAGCCTGGACGGCGATCTGGTGCAGACCTTGCATCACGAGAGGAACAGAGGCGACCTGGATGCCACCATCGACCAGTGGAATTTGATCTCCCGCAACAGGCAGGCAGTGGTATCGGGGATCTATCTTTTCAGCGTGGAGGATAAGGATACCGGAGAAAACCAAGTGGGCAAGTTCGTGATCCTGAAGTAGGGTGACAGGAACAGTTTTTCGCATCCCTATTCGGGCGGGGCTAAGACCCGGCCCGAGCGAAGGTCTTATTTCCCGGGCTATTACCACCTCGCAGGCAAGCGCGAGAGGTGGTCGGCTCTCCTATCGGCTTTCCGATTGGGTAGGCGAGGTCCGGTCGACTTGCAGGGCGCTGGCACGACCGCTGCAGTCGCAGAGCATGACGACATACAGGAGACGCGGCAGGCTCGAGTAAGAGGACTGGTTTATCTCAGATAGGCCAGCCTTCCGGGCAATCATAAAATCGGCGGGTTGACCGGTTTTCTCCCTTGAAGACTTCGGGAAAGATAAACTGCGAAGAGGTGCTGCTCATGCTTTTTTGTCTTAGGGGCAAAAAAGTCTTGATGGTTTCGCGCCTTTTTCTTATCTTGATTATCAAAAAGGGGGAGTGGACTAAGTGCAATTCCAGTTCTACGAAGCCATCTTCACGGAGGCATGCTCATGGCCAAGTGTAAAAGTAAAAGAGAAAGAAGCCTTCTTTGCGGGACATTTGTGGTGCTGTCGATCCTTCTCGTCTGTCTCGTCTCTGCAGGTGCAAGAGCAACCGTTCTTGAGTATCAGGGCCAGGGGGGGACGGGAAAGGGTCTTTACAAGCTGGCTGCAGATTTGCCCAATCCGCAGGCAAGGGTTCATCGGGTGGGCCTTTTGCATCTGTGTGTCAGCAATTGGGGTTTCTTCGGCAGCGCCCCGGGGCACTCGCTGTACGATCTGAAAGAGTCACTGGGGGGGTGCTTCAACCCGAATCCGGATGAGGAGGTGGTGGCTCCTTCGGCCGAATACCCGCCCGGATCAGGCATAGACTATCTGTTCTGGGGCGGCCTGTGGATAGGGGCTATGGTGGACGACTATCCCTACGTGTCGGTTGGATGCGACGGTTGGCTGTGGATTCACGAGTTCTGGCCCGAGTCGGGTGAGGAAGGCGAGATACTGGAGTTCAGCACTCGGTCCAACGCATCCTGCTACTCGCCGGAAGCCGTCTCGGAGCAAGATATCATGGCCGTGTATACGGACACCTCGGAGGACATTCCGCTCTCTCCTGCGGACCCGGCCAAAGACGATTTCGACAAGCGCAAGCATTTCCCCCTGGGTCTTCAGATCACCCAGAAGAGCTACTCCTGGAGCTATGAGTATGCCGAGGATTTCGTCCTCATAGACCTGTGGGTCAAAACCATCGGGGTGAAGAGAATAGAGGACGTCTACATGGGGCTTTACATCGATGCCGACTGCGGACATAAGGATGAAAACCCCTACGGCTCTTTCGGCGCTCAGGACGATGTCTGTGGGTTTAAAAGAGTGGTGGACGATCCGGGATCCGAGTGGGATTGCTCGGATACGGTGAACTTGGCCTGGATAGCGGACAACGACGGACATGGGTTGGCCGGCGAGAAGATCTTCACCCAGGTGAGTCCGATCGCGGTCACCGGCGCCCGGGTGGTCAGATCGCCCAAGGCGCTTGACTATTCCTTTAACTGGTGGATCTCCAATCAAGGGGGTTATCCCAAGGATTGGAGCCCCTGGAGACGGGAGAGTCTGAACAGGTGGCGCGAGTTCAACATCTGTTATCCGGAGGTGCAGAATACCTTTCCGGACGGCGTGATGGGTACTCCGGGTGGAGACTGTTCCAAGTACTTCGTGCTGTCCAACAACGAGTTTGACTACGACCAGATGTTCTCCTGCACCGCGCCGGACGAGGACCCGGACTGGCTGGAGGCCAGCCCGGAGTGCGACGATTTGTCGGACGGATACGATACTCGCTATCTGATGTCTTTCGGTCCTTTCGATGAGATAGCCCCGGGTGAGTCGCTGGTGGTCACCATCGGTTACATAGCCGGGGCGGACTTTCATCAGGAGCCGGACAACTGGACCAATCCTCCCGGCAAGACCCCGGATCAGGTTTATGCCGGCTTCAACTTCGCCGATTTCGAGACCAATGCCAAGTGGGCGGCCTTCGTGTATGACAATCCGGATCTGCCCGATCTCCCCTGCGGCGACGGCGTGCCGGACTTCAAAGGTCCTCCGCCTCCCCCCTCGCCGGACCTCTCTTTCGAAACCAACAAGGGAAGGGTGAAGATCAGGTGGAACGGCAAGTACACCGAGAAGTCCCGGGATTCCTTCAACAATCGCCAGGACTTCGAGGGTTACCGGATCTACCGGAGCCGCACCGGATCGATTGAAGACTATGCCCTGTTAGGCTCCTATGACAAAGCGGATTATAGGATCTACAAGCTCAACCGGAACAAGGTAAGCCGGCCCTGGGACTGGGTGGCGGCTTCGGTCAGCTTGGACTCGCTTCAGAATTGGCTGCATGAAAAGGGTGAAGGCGGTACCGAGATCGGGGACGATCCCACCGTCTGGACCAAGGCTGATCCCTTCGTGATCAGGGAGGTCTATCCGCCCTTCTACATCCGTCTGTCCGACTCCGTAGACGCAGACTTGGGCTACGCGGTGACCTTCGATTCCATCAAGCTGGAGAGTTACGACTCGCTCTATTTTGAAGCTCAGGATTGGAACATCGGCTTCGATGCCATAATCCCGGACACGGCCTACCGTAACCTGGTGGATCGTACCTCGCCCGCCGACACCTCGGATGTGTATTGGGATTATCAGTTTGAGTTGGGCGAGTTTGCCTCGCAGTCGGTTCACTATGCGGTAACCACCTTCGACGTGGGTGACCCCCAGACCGGCCTCCAGCCCTTAGAATCATCCAAGCTGATTAACGCCACCGAGGTTTGGCCGGTGGACACATGGGAGACGGTCGAGGCAGAAGGTCTGAAGGTGATGGTCTATCCCAATCCTTATCGCATGGATGGGGGTTACGTTGATGACAGGTACGAGCCGGGAGGAATCTACGGAAAGCGGATAAGATTCGTGAACCTGCCGCCCCGATGCACCATAAGAATCTACAGTTTGGATGGCGATCTGGTGCAGACCCTGCATCACGAAAGGAACATAGACGACCTGGATGCCACCATTGACCAGTGGGATCTGATCTCCCGCAACAGGCAGGCGGTGGTATCGGGGATCTATCTTTTCAGCGTGGAGGATAAGGACACCGGAGAGAATCAGGTGGGTAAATTCGTGATATTAAAATAGATCCTTCTTGCTAAGACCAGATAGCAAAGGACGAGAGTTTTCTTTCTTGACGAGCTGACTCGAGCGTCCATTTTGGTTTTATAGCAACAGCGTTTTGATTCGTTGACGAGAGAAGAATGAAATGGGGGAGCGAATATGTCTGTCCCCAGCATCTAAGGGACAGGACTGCGTCATCGGGAGAAGATGAAGCGAGTTAACCATCAGATAGCCCTGGAGAATCTATGCGCTTCTTTTTTAGACGATTGTGGTTTTTTGTCATTCTACTAACCTTATTTAGTTGCTGCAAGAAATCCACGAACGGAATTAAACCTCCTTCACCCGCATACCCCATAATCTGTGATGTTCCCGCCTGGTCACCGGACGGAAATACCATAGCTTATTGGTATAGCGGGATCACAAACGTCAGACCTAATGGGGGAAGCGATGGTGACCCTACTCAAAGAGGGATTTGGCTTATCAGTCCCGATGGAACAAATAAAAGAATGTTCTTGTGGGGCGGGGACCTACCAGATTGGAATCCGGTCGAGCCAAAACTCGTTTTTGTAGTGAATGCACAGATATACACCATCAAGCTAAACGGAGATAGCTTGACTCAACTCACCTTTGAAGGAACGAACCGCTTCCCAGATTGGTCACCGGATGGGAAAAGAATAGCTTATACCCGATCTGAGCCTGGGTGTGGAATGTGGATTATGGATTCGTACGGAGAGAACAAAACATATATCGGATTTATGAGTCATCCAGATTGGTCACCCGATACTCCACATCTGGTATTCTCCGGCGCAGCAGCTGAAATCTGGGTTGCCGACACAAACGGAGCAAATGCTAAACAACTGACTTTTCTGGATGGAGACAGCCGTTATCCCCAGTGGTCGCCGGATGGTTCCAAGATAGCATTCAGCTCTCAAAAAATCGCCTCGGGCTACCATCTGCCACAAGTCTGGGTGATGGATTCAGATGGAACCAATCTAAAGCGATTAACCATCGAGGGAGGAAGGTATCCTGTCTGGTCACCGGATGGGAGCCAGATTGTCTATGTTAGAGAGAACCCCAGAGAATATAGCTCAAAACAGGGGCAGCTCTGGATCATGGATGTTGACGGAAGCAACAAGAAGCAATTGACTTTTGATGGGTGGTAAATAGAAAAAGAGAAGGCTGAAGAGCTTTTCACCAGGCAAAGTGTTAAGAAGATCCCAGCCTCCGGCGTGCGCGAAATGCGCCCGTGCGACGGATAAGCAAAGGTACGGATTAATACCTCCAGATGCTCGTATGGCAGACGGGGAGCTATGTGGGGTAAGTATGTATTGGGTGCCTTAGCTAACAAGCGCACCGACAGGAGCAAAGCGAATGTCTGAGGAGAAAGGAATAGGTATTTATCCCTATATTCAGATTTTTTGGTCTTGGCAGGCGGCAAGGGATATTATATACTTCATTGATGACAGATCATCTGAATCTCCGCCCGAGGCAATTCATCGGAAACACACCATTGCCCGATCGGTGAATTCAGCCGTTGACAACGGCACCACCGAATAAGAAGCCCTAAGACCCTACAGACTGCCCTTAGCTCGTCTTCCGGCCCGGTAGATGGCTTCGTGCGCGCCGCATGAGCAAGGACCCTGTATGATCCTCTCTAAGTTCAAAAGATTTTGGTGGTTACTATTTTTGTTGACTTTATTAAGTTGTACTAAGAAGTCAACGGGCGGCGGTGGACCGGAACCACTCCCTCTTCCCAGGTTCTTTGATCATCCTGCCTGGCATCCCGATGGTCGCTGGATTGCTGCGGAACATTCGGACAGCGTTGATACTAATGGAGACGGCAAGCCGGATCGAGGGTTCGCTGGCATCTGGTTAGTGAATTCAGAGAACGGGGAGAAACAGCCATTGATCAGTGGATTTGGGCTTCCTGCATGGAGTCCAGACGGAAAGAAGTTGGCGCTAATGAGTGGGGCTCAAATCTTCACCGTAGAGGTGACAAGTTTAGACCCAGCACAGGTGGATACAAATACTTTGAAGCAGTTAACGTTTGAGGGAAATAACTTTTATCCCTCCTGGAGCCCTGATGGAAAATGGATCGCATTTGATTCAAATTTAGATGACTCAGTAGGTGCGTACGTCATCTGGCTGATAAAATCGGATGGATCTAGCCGCAAGGATATAAGCATTCATGGAACCGGAGGATGGCGCACGCCTTCGTGGACCCCAGGCCAAGAAATTGTTCACACGAGGTGGCTCGCCATTGGTTATCCTGAAATATTCGTCATGGATTCCACAGGAAACAACGCACGTCGAGTGACGGTTAAGCCGGAGGATGCTGAACTCAATCCAAAGGTTTCAAGCAAACATCGGGTCGTGTTTAGTTCAGTGCCGCGCGAGGGCTATCCCACGATTTGCACCATCCACCCCGATGGGAGTGAATTTCGCCAATTGACTAATGGACCGGACTATCGTCCGGCATGGAGTCCAGATGGTGAACGGATTGTTTTTCTCCATTGGAATTTTTTAGAGCAAGTTCCCGGCAGTGGTCAACTCTGGATCGTCAACAAAGATGGTTCAGGTCTGCGGCAACTCACCTTCTTCCGCGAAAGGTAAGGAGGTTAAAGCCCAAGGAGCTGATGCACTATGAAAGCCCACGAACCAATACATGCCCAAGAACCTGCGCGGCTGCCCCGGAGTTTCAACCCCCGCGACAACCGCGCTTTCATTTGCCGTCGACCGATCTCGCGATTCGTTCTATCAGATACCTCTCTCACGCCCGATCGGAGACCCGCCGGCACGCCTATGGAAGTCTGGCCCGCCCGCTCATTTCTTGACCGGATATTTGGGCCTTCCGGGCAGCTTCTTGGGCTCCTCTTTCAGCTTCTTCATCACTTCCTGAATGGCCCTGTCCAGTTGGGGATCTTCTCCTTTGAGCACCAGTTCGGGCAGGTTGTCCACCTCTATATCCGGGTCAACTCCGTAGTTCTCCACATCCCACTGACCCTCCAAGTTCATGAAGGCGAATTCCGGAACGGTGACGTAACCTCCGTCCATCAGCGGTATTCCGCGTGATATGCCCACCAGCCCGCCCCAGGTGCGCTTGCCGACCAAGGGACCTAATCCGAGTTCCCGGAAGTAGAACGGAAAAGCATCTCCGCCCGAACCGGCATCTTCGTTGATCACGCAGGCCATATGTCCGTGGAGGGCAACGTTGGGCGTCCTCCCCAGCATCCCCTCCCGCCGGGACCAGAGGCTGAGGACTTTCCTCTGAAGATGTTCCATGAACATATCCGGGATCATGCCCCCGCCGTTGAAACGCACGTCCACGACAAGCCCTTCCTTCCGGGTCTGGGCAAAGAAGGCCCGGGAGAATTCGTTTAAGCCCCATATGCTGGTGTTGGGCACGTGAATGTAGCCCACTCTCCCGTCGGTGGCCTCATCAACCCTCTTGCGATTGGTCTCCACCCAGTCGAGATAGGGCAGTTGGTACTCCGAGCCGGCCGGTTTGACCGTTATCTCCCGGGCGCCCTCAGCAGAAGGCTTGTCATTCACCTTGATCTTGATCTGCTTGCCGACCGTCTTCTCGAAGTACTGGTAAGGATTGGCCGGATATCGCACTTCGTCGCCGTTGACCGCGATCAGGTATTCTCCTTCTTGGACCACCACGCCCGGCTCGGTCAGCGGAGCTCTCCGGTCATCCTTCCAGTTCTCACCTTTGTATATTTTCTTGAATCGATAGAAACCGCTGGTTTTATCGGGTTCGAAGTCGGTCCCCAGAAGTCCAATGTTTACCGCCTTGCTGCTGGGCATCTTGCCCCCTCCCACATAGGTGTGAGAGGTGGTCAGCTCTCCTATCAGCTCCCCCAGCAGGTAGGTCAGGTCCCAGCGATGGGCGGCGTGTTGCAGCAGCTGTCCGTATTTCTTCTTCATCCCTGCCCAGTCGACCCCGTGCATGTCCGGATCGTAGAAGAAGTCCCGCTCCAGTCGCCAGGCCTCGTTGAACATCTGCTCCCATTCACCTTGGGGATCCACCTTCATCTCCATCCCGGAGGTCGCCAGCTTGCCGTCGCCCACCTTGTTGCTTCCCTTCTTGGCATCGATGATTCCGAAAGTGCCCCCGCTGCTGTAGATTATCTTCTCCCCGTTGGGGGAGATATCGTAGCCGTTGATCCCCGAGATGAGGGTTTCTTCCTCCCTCTCCTCCACATCGAACATGCGCAGCTCGTTCTGTCCTCCAGAGCCTCCGCTCTGCCGGATGGCGGGCATGGCCAGGTAGAACAGCTTGGCCTTTTCGGCCTTGAGGGAGCTGTAATTCCCCGATTTGATCGGCACTCCCACCACTCGCTGGTCGATACCCTCAAAATCGATCCGGAGTTCCTCGTCTTTGTCCTCGTCCTCATCCTTCTTCTTGTCCTTGTCCTTGTCGTTATCTTCCTCCTCTTCCTTCTCCTCATCCTCCTTTACCTCCTCCTCGTCACTCTCCGGGGCAAAGGGAGAAAGGCTGTCCGCCTGCAGGGTCACCAGATATATGTTCCTGACGTTGCGATAGACGTAGTCGGAGCGCTCAAAATCGCCGAAGGTAGGACTGAAGGTTCGGGCCGAGATGAAATAGAGGTACTTGCCCTCCGGGTCGAACGCCGGATGGAAGTCATCCGTCAAATCGTCGGTGATCCGATGAACCTTTCCCTTATCCAGAGAGTAAAGATAAAGCGACGCGAAGTAGGAGGGATTGTTCTTGGAATAGGCTATCCACTTGCTGTCGGACGACCAGGCGTAATCGTGAATTTCGGAGACCTCGGCCCTGTCCACCAGCACCGGCTCCTTCTTCTCGATGTCCACATAAAAGAGGCGAAGCTTCTTGTCCGAATAGAGCAGCTTCTTGCTGTCGGGAGACCAGACCGGAGTGAAACGATAACACTCTCCGTCGAAGGTTATCCGTTCTTCCTCGCCTGTACCGTCCTGGGGTCGTATGTACAGTTCATACTCTCCGGTTCGGTCAGAGAGATAGGCTATCCACTTTCCATCCGGTGACCAGGAGCACATGATCTCGCGTATGACCGGTGTCTGAGTCAGGTTGCGCACCTCTCCCTTCTCCTCCGGCACTGTGAATACCTCGCCCCGGGCAGAAAAGATTGCCCTCTTGCCGGAGGTAGAGAGATTGTAGGTGCGAACCAGATCGCCCACCTTCGCCCAGGTCGGCCGGGTCAGGATGCGCTCTGCAGGAACCTCAACCGTGATCTTCCTGGTCTTCTCAGTTCCAAGGTCCAAAACGTAGAGGTATCCCCCATTTTCATAGACGATCGAATTCGGGCCCAGGCTGGGCCATTTGACGTCATATTCTTTGTGATCCGTTATCTTACGGGTCTCTCCGGTCTTGGTGTCATAACAGTAGATGTTGAGCTCATGTTCTCGATCCGAGTTGAAGTAGATCTTATCCTTATGCCACATGGGCATGTTGTCGGTTCCTTTCCAGTCGGTGATCTTCTCGACGGCGTTGGTCTTCAAATCGTAGATCCATACATCCTGCGCCCTGCCCCCGTAATAGCGCTTCCAGGTGCGGAACTCCCGGAGGTTTCGGTTGTAGGCCAGCTTGCTGGCGTCAGGAGAAAGGGAGGCTAAGCCCGACTCCGGAACCTTCAGGGCTTCGGGAAAACCACCCTCCACGCTGATTTTGAACAGCTTGATTGCAGGAAATGCTTCTCGAGCCGAACGAAACAGAATCTCCTTCCCGTTCGGATACCAGTCGATAACCCAGTCATCAAAAGTCACCCCTCCTGAGGGCTGGCCGGTGCTGGGGCAATAGGTCAGCCGACGTGGCTCCCCGCCCTCGACCGGCATCACGTAAACGTCTCCGTTACCGTCGTAGGCGGCGGTGAAAGCGATCCATTTGCCATCCGGGGAGAATTTGGGAAAGGCCTCATATCCGTCGAACGAGGTCAGCCTTTTCGCCAGGCCGCCCTGTGACGAGACGGTCCACAGATCTCCGCCATAGACGAAGACGATTTGGTCGCCGTGGATGTCGGGGAAACGCAAAAGGCGGGTCTCCTCTGCGCTCCCGGCTGCGAACAGCAGCGCCAACAGAGCCAATCCAGTCAAGAAAACCTTACAAGTCTTCACGAAAAGACTCCTGCTTTTGGGGGTTAATAGATAAAGTTGGAAGGTCTGTGTTCTTCGAAAGACAATTCTTGAGGTCTCGTGGAGCATGTGGTATGGAAGATCAACTTAACCACTGACTGCGATGTACCAAATCCTCGAACAGCAACTCAACAGCCTTAGTATACCGCTTTCTTTGCCGAAAAGTTTACTTTTTCTTCACCCTGGCTTTTTCAATCCGAAGGTCGAACGGCGGCTCGATCGGAGAGAATCGGTCCTCTCTGTTGGTCAAAGTCAGAAGACGCCGTCAATCTGGGCGGATTTCCTCCTTCCGGTCACCAAGATAAAGGGAATCGAAAGTTGCCTCTCAGTCGCGCACGGGATAGGGAGGTCTCTCCGGAAGCTTTTTGGGCTCCTCCTCAAGTTTTTTCATGATTACTTCGATCGCCTTCTCCAGCTGGGGATCGCGGCCCAGGACCACCTGATCCGGCAGGTTGTCCAGCTCTATGTCGGGGTCCACTCCGTAGTTCTCCATTATCCACTCGCCATCCATGCCAAAGGGAGCATACTCCGGCACGGTGATGTACCCTCCGCCCAACAGAGGCGGAAATCCGCGTATGCCCACCACACCCCCCCAGGTGCGCCTGCCGATTATCGGACCCAATCCATACTCCCGGAAGAAGTAGGGAAAGTTGTCTCCGTCGGATGCCGAATACTGGTTGGCGATGCAGACCATGTGTCCGTAGAGGGCGCCGCCGGGATAGGTGTAATCACCGGCGTTTCGTGTGCAGCCCATTCCCACCACCTCGCGCCGTAATCTCTCTAAGATCATCTCCGAAACGAATCCCCCTCCGTTGTATCGCACGTCAACGATCAGCCCCTCCTTCTTGACCTGGGGAAAGAAGGACTCGGAGAATTCGTTCAATCCTCCCCCTCCCATGTCCGGGATGAAGATGTAACCCACCCTCCCGCCGGTGGCCTCCTCCACCTTGCGCCGGTTCTCTTCCACCCAATACCGGTATCTCAGTTGATACTCGCTCTCTATCGGCCTGACCGTGACCTCGCGGGCGCCATCCAGGGATGGCTTCGAGTTCACCTTGAGCGTGACCGTCCTTCCCACGGTGTTCTCAAGCAGGCTGTAGGGATTGGTGGGACGTTGGAGCACTCTGCCGTCAACGGCCACAACGTACTCGCCCTCCTTCACGTCAACACCCGGTTCGGTCAGAGGGGAGCGAAGCTTCTCCCTCCAGTTCTGGCCGGGATAGATCTTGTTGATCCGGTAAAATCCGGAAACCGGATCAGGTTCCCAGTCAATGCCCAGCAGGCCGGTCTTCACCAGCTCGATCTCGGTTCCCTCACCACCCGCTATGTACGTATGAGAACAGCAAAGCTCGCCGATCATCTCCCCCAACATGTAGTTTAAGTCGCTCCTGTGTGCCACGTGAGGCAGAAGCTCTCCGTACCTGGAGCGCATCAGGTCCCAGTCCGTACCATGCATTTTGGGCGCGTAGAAGAAGTCGCGCTGGCGTCTCCACACTTCGTCGAACACCTGGGCCCACTCCTCCCCCCGATTAAGCCGCATCTCCATTCGGTCCAGTTTCAGGGCGCCGTCGCCCAGCTTATGTTCGCCGAAACTTGCGTCCACGATTCCGAATTTCTTCCCGCTTTTGTAGATGATCTTCTCACCGTCCGGAGAAAGATCGTAGCCGTCCACAGGCGAAAGGAAAACCCTGTCCTCTCTCTTCTCCAGGTCGAACAGGTGCAGCTTGGCCTTGGGGCCCGGCTTCCTTCCGGTGAGGGTCCTGGAGGGGAAAGAGAGATAGAATATCTTGTCCTTGCCTCCCCTCAGCCCGCGGAAGTTCCCGGGGTCCGTGGGCGCCGCCACCACCCGCTCTCCGATTCCTTCGATGTCGATCTGAATCTTCTCCACCGCCTCCGGCTTCTTTTCCTCCCTCTCCTCCTTTTCCTCCTTCCACTTCTTCCATTTCTCCGCAGGAGATTCCGCCTCATCGCTTTGAGGAGCAAAGGGAGACAGGCTGTCTGCCTGGAGGGTCACCAGGTAGATTTTGGTCATATTGTTGTAGGTGTATGTGGGATCGAAATGACCCATCTGGGGGTTGAAGTCCCGATTTGACAGAAAGTACAAATACAGCCCCTTGGGATCGAAAACCGGCTCGTGGTCATCGGTGAAATCCTCGGTCACCCGGTAAATCTTCTTCTCGTCCAGAGAATAGAAAAAGATGGAGGAGAGGTTGTTCTTGGCCGGCTTGGCGTAGGCGATCCATCTGCTGTCGGGCGACCAGGAATAATCCCTGATCTCCCAGTTCTTGGTGCTGTCGACCAAGATGACCTCTTTGTCTTCTATATCCACATAGTACAGCTTCAGGGTCTTATCCGCGAACAGAAGTTTGTTGTTGTCCGGCGACCAGACCGGGGCAAAGCGGTAGCAGTATCCGTCTATGGTAATTCGCACTTCCTCACCCTTTCCCTCCTGCGGGATCACATACAACTCGTCCTCGCCGGTCTTGTCGGACATATAGGCGATCCATTTCCCGTCGGGAGACCAGACGGGATTCTTCTCCCGGCTGCCGCTGGTGTTGGTAAGGTTTCTGGTGTTCCCTTTTTCCGCGGGAACGGTGAATATCTCTCCTCGCGCGGCAAAGAGCGCCCGCTTCCCGCCCGGAGAGAGACCGTACTCGGAAATCTGATCTCCAACCGAGACGAACTCCGGTCGAAGCAGAACCCTGTCGTGCGGAATCTCGACCGAGATCTTCCTCGTCTCTTCCGCCTTGAGGTCAAGACGATATAGATGACCGCCGCACTCGTACACGATCGATTCAGGCCCCGCACTTGGCCATTTCACGTCAAAATCGGCGTGGTTGGTGATCTTTCTGGTCTGCTTGGTGTTCAGCTCATGGCAGAAGACATTGGCTGTGTGATCCCGGTCAGAGGTAAAAAAGATTCTATCATCGTGCCACATGGGCGAGGTGTCGGTTCCGTTGTCCCGGGTAATTCGCTGAACGGTATTCGCCTCAAGATCATAAACCCAGATGTCCTGAGCCAATCCCCCTCTGTACCGCTTCCAGGTGCGGAAATTGCGAAAGATGCGATTGTAGGCTATCTTGCTGCCATCCGGCGAAAAGGATGTAAGCCCGGCCTCGGGCAGTTGCAGCCTTTCCGGGAAACCTCCCTCCACTCCGATCAAAAAGAGTGTCTGAAACCAGTTGTTGTAGCTTTCCCGCGCGGAACGGAACAGGATTCTTCTCCCATCCGGATGCCAGTCGAGAACCATGTCGTCGTATCCGTGCCTGTCGGCCATGTTCTCCAGGCCCGGCCTAAAAGTCAATCTCTTCGGTTGACCGCCTTCGGCGGCAATAACGTAAACATCCGTGTTTCCGTCATACTGCCCGGTGAATGCGATCATCTTACCGTCGGGAGAGAATTTGGGAAACAACTCCGCGCCCACATCTGAGGTGAGCCGCCGGGCCATCCCTCCCTCGGCCGGGACCAGCCAAAGATCCTCTGCATACACAAAGACGACCCTATCTTTGTGGATGTCCGGAAAGCGCATTAGCCGGGCTTCCTCGGCCTGCGCCAGACCAAAAGCGAAAGTGCAGATCATCACCAAGACCAAACCTGTGCTAAGGTGTCGCACCCTGACCTCCTTCGGTTACGTGAGATTTGATCGCATGGAAGCTTCGCTCCCTCGCAGAACAACACGACCACTGATCCGTCAACGGCCTCTTTGACTCCGCAGCCGTTTTGAATCTGTAAGCGGCAGCATCTATCCCTGTTCTTCTTGAGGAGAAATTTAGCAATTCGATCTGATTTGGCAAGCTAATTTTCGCCACCATTAGGCTTGACAGAGCAACTCTCAATCTTAGATTCTAAGATAACGGAATTCTAACCTGAACTCGGGAGGTGTTTCATGAGTAAGTACACTTCAGCGCTGGTTGTCCTTGTCTACTTCTTGTTAGCGGTTCCCAACTGGGCGGACGCTGAGCCTTGGAAAAAAAGCATGGATCTGAATCTGACCCTTACCCAGAATTCCTATTCGGACAACTGGGCCGGCGGAGAGGCGGGCAACTTAAGTTGGGTGGCCAATGCCAACTCCGGCTTTGAGAAACAGCTTTCCGAGAAGTTGAGCTCCAAGACCACCATCAAGCTGGCCTTCGGCCAGACTCACAGCCAGAACCAGGAATCCAAGAAATGGGCCAAGCCGACAAAATCCACAGACTTGATAGACATCGAGTCGCTGGCCAGATTTACCCTGAAGTTGTGGGTCGATCCGTATATTGCCCTCAGGTTCGAAAGCCAGTTCTTAGACGCCAGCTATCCCAAGCTGAAACGGTATGTCAATCCCAAGAAGGTGACGGAATCGGGAGGTATCTGCCGTCAATTCTACAAAACAGAGAAAGACGAGATACTCTCCCGGCTGGGATTTGCCTTAAGACAGATCATAAGAGAAGACATCGCCGACACAGCTTCGAGGAAGACGGAAATCAATTCGACCAACGACGGAGGAATCGAATCTGTAACCGACGCAAAGCTCACCCTGTCGGACAAGATCTCCTACACCTCAAAGCTGTCGCTCTACAAGGCGTTGTTCTATTCGAAATCCGACAAGCTGAAAGGAACGCCTCAACAGGACTACTGGAAAGAGGTTGACATAAACTGGGAAAACGGCATCTCCGCGTCTGTCGCCAAGTACGTCACCGTATCGCTGTATGTCCAGTTGCTTTTCGACAAAGAGGTCAGCAAAAAGGGGCGCTTCAAGGAGACCCTCTCGTTGGGATTGACTTACAAGCTGTTCTGATTTGACCACAGAGAGGCAACCGCAAATGGTCAAAAGCCAAAAGTCTCTATCGGGATGTCAAACCAAAGAAGAGAAAAAGCCGAACCTCGAAAGAGATTCGGCTGGGTGCGGTGACAACCGCTAACGTGCCTGTTCCTGCCTGCGCTTCTAAGTGAAAACTGCGAAATTAGGACACCACCCGATGTTTCTCACTGCAGCACATCTTTGAGCGGGCTCTCTCGTTTCTCAATTGTCTCTAACTCGGCCAGGAGCTCGTCGCAGTCGGACATGTCGAACACTGTTGCATTATATTTTCCATCCAGACGCAAGCGATCTCTGACAAGATTGGTCATCGTCTTGTCCAGAAGCAAAAAGTCAGCGTAGGGTAGCACAGTCGAGATCATGGCAATATCAGCGGCATCACTTCCTTTTGCTTTTGCACGTTTCAGATAGACGGCCAGCGCAGCCCATAGCTTTGCTGTGATCTCTATTCTAGGAACCGATCGTAAGTACTGCGAGCGGTAGAACTGAGCAAGTCCACTTATGCCGTCCGGCTTTCCCTCCGCCTTCTCCCAGAACACCAAATGCATTCCCAATGTCATCGCTGCGGTCAGTCCTTCCTCGGGTGTCGGAGACTTTCCCACCAAGCGCCTCTCCAGCGGCTTCAATCCGAGTTTATACGTGCCGTTGATGTAACCCTGATATTCCTCTTCCAGCTTCTGTTCAAAGCTCGGCGTACGAATCGAGTCAGCCTGCTTTACACCTGTAAGCTTGTCTCTCAGCCGCCTTTTCCTCTCGCGTCTCTCCTCGTAGCTCTCCGCCGCCTCTGCCCAGTTGAAGCGAACCACAAAAGGATTCTTCTGCAGTAACTGAGTTATGGGGTCTTGGTGATACATGTGGGCCCACTCTTTCAAGTAATCAACACTCTCAGCATTTTGGACATGCGCCTTCATTGCGATCTGCATCTGGGAGTTTTCTATTCCACTGGGACTTCTGAATGAGATGCCTTGTGCAAGATCAACCACCACCATTTCACAGGCTTCACGAATCTTGCTGTCCAGTCGATATTCATCGCCCCACGTGGATACCTCAGGGCAAATGAGCTTCTTCGTCTTCACGAGCCGCAGAATGCTCCCGTAGAGAATCTTGGCCCTGTTTAACGCGATTGAATTCGCCTCTCCAGCCATTTTCCATTTGGCCATGCTGCTGATGACGTGGGTGTCCAGAAAAATCACAGGAACTGGGCAACTTGGCAAGTCTGCAAAATCTATCGATCTTGACATAAGACGATTCCGAAGCTACAGATAAGGTGTCTATTCCTCAAGCGCTCGGACACTCAGCACCGCTGCTTTCTCAGTTAACACTGTATTCACACCGAAATGAAGATCGGTGTGGTTTCTTTTCTCCCTTCCAGTAGTTTCCCCTCCCGACAAACACAACTGAGCGTCTCATTTTGTTAGAAGCCACGTCCTTGCTTCCTCAAGGGACCTTATTACGTCTGCATCCCTTCCCAACTTCTTCTCCTGCTCAATTAGATAATCAATCCGGGTGACCAATCCTTTGGTCTTCTTCTTGATGACACGCTGCAATAGAAAGGCAGCATAGAATCTGGCCTCGCCTATTTCGTTGGTCTGGCTTATCACAAACGGCAGCCAGTAGTCCGGTTTTTCGAATATCTCCAGTTCATAAAATGAAGTCCTTTTCCCCGCGTCAATCTGATTTACGATTTCCTTTAGCTGGCGGCGTCTTCCTCCGGCAAGGATCGAGAGTTTCACTTTGCACAGCTCATCGACGTACCTGTAACGATCCCCATACTGAGATGAGAGAATACTCTCTATCTTGGGGATGATCACCTCCTGCAGGCCGATTGGCTGTTCTCTTTTCATTATTCCCAGGTTACCAGCTATCTCCACAACGTTACAGCAGAACATAGCATTACTGTTGGTGCCGATTGCTGAATCGAGGGCGTCTGACAAGTGAAGAACTGACAAATCTGCGGACGTGTCTTCTGATACATTGAAGGCCACTATTTGTGCAAGCTCATACGACAGATAGCCTTTCTTGAGGAACCCATAGTCCTTTAGTTGAAGACAGGCCATCACTCGACTGAATCTGTCTTCCTTGTCAGTTGTCCTGTACACTGGTGGCGGCTGAGGTACGAATACGGAATATAAATAAACAGCGCCGCAGACAACGATTGCCGCACCCACCGCATACAGTATGTATCTTCCGACTACAACTTTTTTGCGACCAAGATTCGCCGTGAACTTCTTGACCTCCGAATCCAAGTCCCATCTCGGACTGGTTTCGGTGACACTTGGCTGATCACCCTTTCTCTCGTCGGCAATATGACTGAGCTTTTCGCTCAGTTTCTTGAATTCTCCGCTGACATCCGCGCCAAGATAGTGCTCTAACCTAAAGCTAATGCCTTTCGACTCCTCCATGAAACCTTCTCTGTCTTTGTTCACGTCCTTGGCGAAGAAGTGTGCCAGATCCTTGATGAAATCCTGCTTGACCCTATCCCACTCCATCCTCTTGTTTAAACGATAGCCCAGCCAGAGCAAGAATGCACCTGACACGATTCCAAGAGCGAATTGCAGGAGAGAGAAGTCGCCACCCATAGTCTACTCCTAAGGCATGTGTTGCCCACGGATTGCCAAGCCCCAGAGTGATCCATACCGTCAGTGTATCGCTTACTCCAGCGGGCAGCCGTTGACGTCCACCGTGGTACCCGGCGAAGTCTGGGGGCATTTATCCAGCCCGTCGTAGATCCCGTCGCCGTCGGAATCCAGGGGACAACCTCTCTCGTCCACCGACGTTCCCCTGGGAGTATCGGCGCAAACGTCCATCCTATCAGGCACCCCGTCCTCGTCCGAGTCCTTGAGCTTCCCGAAATAGTAATTGACACCGACGAAAACCTCCAGCGTCGCCTTGGGCAGGTCCAACTCACCCAGCCTGGGGCCGGCTACGTCCTTCGATCCTTTGAAATCGGTCAAGAGGTGACTGAGAATGCGAAGCCTGGTGCCAAAATCCAGAGCCCACCTCTCCTTGATCCGGTGCTCCAGCCCCCCACCCATCGAGAAGGTCAGCTCCTGGTCCTTCAGGTCAAAGGGCGACCCGGTCACGTCCAGCGCCTCGACAGGCTGCCCCTCACTGTCCTTCACCTTCCAGAAAGCCATGCCCAGGCCTCCGAAAAGGTATGGATTGGTCTTCTCCCAGGGTCTGAAACCATAAATCACTGAAAGGTCAAGCCAAATCTGGGTGGACCGACTGCCGCCATCCTTCCTGGAGAAGGAGAATCCTGCTCCACCCTCCTGTTTGCCGGAGAGGTCCGCTTGCCAGGTTCTTGCATAGGATGCCGAGAGACCGACCGAGAGGTTTTGCTTCAGCTTATACCTGAAGAGCAAGCTGCCGAAATTTCCAACCGTGTTGCTGTCTGAGCGCTCGGTGAGACCCATCTTCCAGATTCCCCCCCGAACTCCCAGGGCGAACTTCCGGCTGTAATCCTGCCCGTAAACGGTGGATGCCGACAGACAAACGCTAGCGACAAAAAGGCAGAATAGGAGACTTCTGCGCATCTGAAAACCCTCGGGACAGAGGTTCTCCAATAGTTGACTCTTCAGTCTATATAACACCCGGCTGGCGGAACTGTCAAGGGAATTTCCCCGCCAATCTGCGCTTGGCAGGCAGGCCGGAAGTAGTAGTCCGGAGGGTCCTCTTGTTTCTCTTTCACGCACCCAAGAAATCTGTCGCAATCGGGTGAAAAATGTCTATCTTACGCCCGGCCAGTTCGTTTGAATAAACCGGAGAGCTGCGTGTACATCAACAAAGAAGAGCGGATGGACGAAGACCGCGAGTTGATCCTACAACTGAAGAAGGGTAAGATGAAAGCCTTTCGGAAGCTGGTGGAGAAATACAAGAAGCCTGCCTTCTTCATCGCCCTGGGGTTGGTGGGCAACCGGGAGGACGCATACGATCTCTCCCAGGAGGCGTTCATTCGGGTCTACGCCAGCCTCGGCAGGTTCGACCCGTAGCACAGGTTCTTCAGCTGGTTCTATGCCATATTGAGCAACCTCTGCAAGAACCACCTGAGAAGTCGGGAGATACGCGGGAGGTACATCAGCAGTGTAGGGGACGACGCCGGAATGAATGGTCGCATGAATCCGGCCCCCGGTCCGGAGGTCCTGATGGAGAGAAACGAAAGAAGCGCCAGGTTCCGGGAGGAGATCTCGAAGCTGCCGGTCGATTTCAAGGAGATAATCATCCTGAAGCATTTTCAGGGATACTCATACAAGGAGATATCACAGATGTTGAACATCCCGTTGGGAAGCGTGATGTCCCGGCTCTACTATGCCAGAAAGAGACTAAAAGATAACCTAAAGGACATTATCACCTGAGGTCTGCATGAAGTGTGAAGAGCTGAAGCCATATCTGATGTCTCACTTAGACGGCGAAATCGAGCCGGAAAAGAAAGAAGAGTTAGAAAGACATCTGGCTGAATGCGAGGAGTGCAGAAAGGAGTACCAGGCTTTCGTAAAACTCAAGCAGGAGACGGACAAGATGAAACTTGCGGATTTATCGGATGAATTGTGGAATGGCTACTGGAAGGGAGTGTACCGGCGACTGGAGCGGGGTGTTGGTTGGGTATTCCTCTCGGTAGGCGCCATAATTCTTCTAAGCTTCGGCGCCTACCAGTTCTTCAAGGATCTCCTGGCCGACCCAAACATCTCTCTTATCGTGAAGACCGGGGTGTGCATGGGCGTCCTGGGAGCGATAGTTCTATTGGTCTCCATAATCCGGGAGCGGCTGTTTCTCTGCAAGACCGAGAGGTACAAGGAGGTCCAGCGATGATAATTACCTCATCAAATGACATACCCGGAAAGAGGATAGTCGAGACTATCGGTTTAGTGAAGGGGAACACCATCAGAGCACGACATATCGGGCGCGACATAATGGCTCTGTTTCGACACTTGGTGGGCGGCGAAGTGTCGGACTACACCAAGATGTTGGCCGAGTCGCGGGAACAGGCTTTGGACAGGATGACCCAGGAAGCCCAGAAGCTAAGGGCAAATGCTGTAATATGCCTGCGGTTTTCCACCTCCTACGTCATGTCCGGGGCCGCCGAGATACTGGCCTACGGAACCGCAGTGGTGGTCGAATAGCCAGATTCGGTCTTCGACCGATCTCGATCTCAATCCGCACAGAAACAATGTCAGGTAATGTTAACGTTGTCGCGGGGTACCCTTACCCCGCGGCAATCGCAAATGGGGCAACAACGAGAGTTCGAAATAATTCCGCGGGGGTGCGAAAAATGATTTGGAAAATCATAGGGATCATATTATTCATTTATTCAATAGTCAAGGTATTACTCATAGTTCTCAAGTGAGGTTCAAAGGCGAGCTTTTCTCCCAACAGGACTTCTAATTCGAAGGACCGGAACCCGAAATGAAGCTGGTCACCTCCTCTCAAATGAGAAACATCGACAAGAAGACCATCCAGGGGATAGGTATCCCCGGGTTGGAGCTGATGGAGAAAGCCGGAAAGGGCACCGCCCAGGTGGCCAGGACAATGCTGGGAGAGCCAGATGGCAAGGCGGTGGCCATATTCTGCGGGCGGGGCAACAACGGGGGCGATGGATTCGTGGTGGGAAGATACCTGGCCCAGTGGGGAGCACAGGTGCAGTTCTTCCTGACCGCCAAGAGAAGCGATCTTAAAGGCGATGCCAAGACCAACCTGGAGAGGGCTGTCGATTTGGACTTGCCCATCACGGAGATTCTCAAAGAGAAGGATGTTCCTTCCCATATAAAAGCTGACCTGATCGTGGATGCACTCTTCGGCACCGGCTTTACCGGCGAGATAACCGACTACATGTCAGACATCATCGAGAGGATTAACTCCTCCGGCTTACCTGTTCTCTCCGTTGACGTTCCCTCCGGCCTTCATGCCGACACCGGTCAATACACCGGGCCCTGCGTCAAAGCGGAGCGAACCGCCACCATGGCCCTGCCCAAGATCGGGCACTTCGTGTTTCCGGGAAAGGCTATGTCCGGCAAAGTGTCCGTGGTCGACATCGGTGTTCCGCAGCATGTGGTGGATGAAGAGGAAATCAGCCTGAACCTGATCACCAAGGAAGAGGTCAGGGAGATGATTCCCCAGCGACCGGGAGATGCCTACAAGGGAATCTGCGGTCGGGTGGTTCTGATAGCCGGATCCACCGGTCTGACCGGGGCCGCGGTTTTGGCCTCTTTATCCTGTCTGAGGGCAGGGGCCGGGATGGCGATTCTGGGCACACCCAAGACCTTGAATCCAATTATGGAAACGAAGATGACCGAGGTGATGACTCACCCCCTGCCCGACGTGAGGAAGAAGGGAGCTCTGGCTCTCAGAGGTCTGGGAGAGATACGGGAACTGCTGAAATGGGGAGATTGCTGTGCCATCGGTCCCGGTTTGGGACAGCATTTCGAGACCATCGAGTTGGTCCAGAGGCTGGTGAGCAAGCTGAAGATGCCGGCGGTAATCGATGCGGATGGTTTGAACGCCCTGGCCAAGAACGTCTCGATCATTAAGGAATGCGAAGCTCCGCTGATCCTCACCCCCCACATCGGGGAGCTCTCCAGACTCAACGGAGTGCCCATCTCCGAAATCGACAAGGACAAGATAAAGAATGCCTCCGAGTTCGCCCGGGAGCACAACTGCGTGCTGGTTTTCAAGGGGGCGCCCACCATGATCTCGGAACCGGGCGGTCAAACCTACGTCAACCCCACCGGCAACGCCGGCATGGCCACCGCAGGTTCGGGGGACGTTTTGACCGGAATCATTGCGGGACTTCTGGCACAGAAACTGTTGCTCGAAAAAGAGAGAGACATACGAGAGATCGCACTCGAAGCTACTCTCGCCGGCGTCTACATTCACGGCCTGACCGGAGATCTGGCAAAAGAGGAAAAGGGGGAGATGGGTATGATTGCCGGAGACATCATGGAGAAAACTCCGGATGCGCTGTTAAGAACTGTCAGCGGATAGAACGCCCGGACGGGCGTCCGTCTGGACGGATCAAACGGATCACATCCCGATCGACATCCGCTTAGTCAGTTGAATCCGTTGACAGCTTGATGGAGAGGAGAAAGACATGCGCGTTGAGACTGCTGAAGCGATTAACGCGATTTCAAAGAAGATATTTCCCAAGCTGGCAAGGCTCAGAAGAGAGTTTCACCAGTACCCTGAATTAGCTTTCCATGAATTCAAAACCTCCGAGCGGGTGACCAAAGAGCTGCGAAAGCTTCGCATGCCGGTCAAAACCGGTGTGGCTAAGACGGGAGTAGTTGGGCTTCTCACCGGGAAGAAGAAGGGCAAGACCGTGGCTCTGCGGGCGGATATGGATGCGCTTCCCATCGAGGAGAAGACTAATCTTCCTTTCAAATCGAAAAACAAAGGGGTGATGCATGCCTGCGGGCATGACGTGCATACGGCTTGTCTGATCGGCGCGGCCGCCATTCTCTCGCAGTTAAAGGACGAGTTGAACGGGAACGTGAAGTTCATCTTTCAGCCCAGCGAAGAGGTTCTGCCAGGCGGAGCAAAGCCGATGATCGAGGCCGGTGTGCTCGAAAAACCCAGGGTCTCCGGCATATTCGGGCTGCATATCGAACCGGGAATTCCCTCCGGCAAGATCGGTGTTAAAGACGGTCCCTTCATGGCCCAGGTGGATGATTTCGACATAACCATATACGGCAGCAGCGGACATGGCGCCAGACCCCATCACGGAGTGGACGCCATAGTCGTCGCATCGCAGGTGATTTTAGCTTTGCAGACCATACCCTCCCGAAAGATAGACCCGGTCGAGCCGGTGGTGGTGAGTGTGGGCAAAATCGAGGGGGGAACCGCACGTAATATTATATGTGACAGGGTGAGCTTAAAGGGCACGGCCCGGAGCTTGAGCAGGGAGGTGGCACGAAAGATCCCGTCCCTAATGAAGAGCATAACCGCAGGGGTGGTCAAAAGCGCCGGAGCATCTTTCGAGTTTCAATACTTCCCCGGTTATCCCGTGCTGATAAACCATCCTCGTGAAACAGATCTGGCCCGGGAAACCGTCGCCAAATTGTTCGGGAGAAAAGCTTTGTACGAGATCAAAAGGCCGGAGATGGGCGCAGAGGATTTCTCCTACTTCCTGCGGAAGCTCCCCGGCACCTTCTTGAGACTGGGAATTAGAAATCCGAAGAAAGGCGCGATCTATCCCTGGCATCACCCCAAGTTCACCGTGGATGAGGACGTCATCGGTATGGGCACCGCGTTGCTGGCCGGGGTGGCATTTGACTTCTTGAACCGTTAGTTGAAGAGGCAGGCCCAAGCTGAAGAATACCAGTCGGTTGATGGAAAGTGTGTTGGATGAGCATCAGAGCGCGACCGGAACCCTTCTCTCCGGGATCGTAGTCATTCTGTTATGTATCTTGATCCTGCCGGGCGTCCTTCACGCCAAGGGGAAGTATCTGCAGGGAGACTGGGTCAGTTATTCGGTATTCCGTTACGTCACCTCCATCGCCTACGATTTCGATCACGTCTATTTCGGAACCACGGGCGGCGTAACCCGCTATGATCGCTTCAACCACCACTGGGACCTGCCGCTCACCACCAGCGATGGCTTGCCGGACAACTGGATAAGAGACATAGCCTATGATCCCACCACCGATGAGATCTGGGCCGAAACATATCTGGGTGCCGCATACTATCACGACGTTCTGGGGCAATGGTCCTGGGAGCATGATTTCCCCGAACATCTGTCCAAGAGCGACACCTCCCATTTCCGTCTGCCCGATCTCTTCACCGACTTCGGCCCCACCACCGCAGGCAGCGATTGGGTGATGGACGACAACCTGGACAGGTATCGCATCACCAATTATCTGAAAGGGGACTTCGACGACGAACTCTGGGTCGCCACCTGGGGACTGAACGCAGGCAAGGCTTCCCTGCGTCGTCTGGAATTGAAGATGCTCAAGTACGGGCTGTATGACAAAGACGTAAAGGCCATACTCATCGACGGCGACCAAGTCTGGTTCGGCGGGACCGGAACGTTGACACCTTCCAGCGGCATCACCAGATACGACCGTAAAGATGAAATCTGGGACTACTTCTCAGCCGAACAAGTCCCCTTCCTGACCAGCAATCAGGTCAATGCCATGGAGGTGGACAGCCACCGAGTCTGGTTTGGCACGGAGGGAGGCTTGATCCTCATGAAAAAGAAGGACGCCACCTGGAGATCCTTCAATACCTTCAAGGGCCTGCCCAACGATGATGTCACCGCGCTCGAATCGGACGGAAAATACCTCTGGATCGGAACCCGGGAGGGATTGGCAGTTTACGACCACGCCCGCGACTCTCTGGCGGCGATAAACGATCCGCTGCTCAAGAATTTGTACGTCTACTCCGTACTGGCCGATTCGTTCTATGTCTGGGTGGGAACGGAAGCCGGGGTATATACCCTGGACAGGGAGAAATCAACCTGGTACAGGTTCGCAACGCCGGACGGTCTGTTGATGGGTGAGGTCAGATCCATAGCCCGGTGCTCCCATCGGAAACCGTCCAGCGGAAAAGAGGAGATATGGTTCGGAACCGACCTGGGTATACTGGGATATAGCCCGGTGAGCGACGAAAGAGAGGTCTACGACAACAGGATGAACTTCCCCGAGGTGGACGTGGTGAAGATGGCCTGTGACACCAAGAACGTCTGGGTGGCAACCAGGGACGGGGTATGGAAGCTGAACCGGGCCACCGACATTTGGGTCAAATACACCACCGAGGACGGGCTGTTGGACGACGACGTTCAGGACTTGGTTTTGGACGGAGATCACATCTGGTTCGGCACACCCCAGGGCGCTACTCGGTTTTTCTGGGCCAACCCCAGCCTGCGAGAGTGAGGGGTTGCAGATCAGGACCTAACTTAGGTCAGGTTCTGGTTCGAGGGCCGATCACAAGAGCGAACAATGGGACCACAAGGAACACCAGGCTCTGTGTCTGCTGGGGGGTTGATGCGTCCCGTCAGCGTGCCGGTTGTCCTTCTTGGCGTGTGTTTCCTGGTTTCTCTTCATTGCGCCACCGGCAGGAGAGTCCAGCAGACTATGCAGGTGAAGGTATACTTCGGCAAAACAGAGAGGGACGTCTGCAACTGTGACGCCCCGGTGATGCGCAAGGTCCCCAAGACCGGTGAAGTCGAAAGGACAGCGCGGCTTGCCTTGCAGGAGATGATAGAGGGTCCCACCGAGGATGAGCACGCCGCGGGCTATCGGATGTGTCTGCCATCGGGAGGAACGATTGAACGATACGAAGAAACGTATACGAAAATCGTCGAAGCCTATCGCGGACAAGATGGAAGCGCAGATCACTTCGGTAGGAGATTCTTGAGCCCTGAGGGCGAATTAGCTCCCTGGGGGGACAGAGTAACAGTTAGAGAGGTAAGGATTGTTGATGGGACAGCCTATGCTGATTTTTCCAAGGAGTTGTACTCCTATGGCGGAGGCTCATGCTTCGCTGAAGCGATCGAAACCAGTATCGTGAACACGCTCACACAGTTTCCCCAGGTGGAAAGGGTCGTCATTCTCATAGAGGGCAGAGAGGCGGAAATCGAACCTTAGCAAAGGATAGAAGCAATACCTAACCCAAACTGGGTGCTGGTTTATTTTTTCCAGACACCTATCACTTATCTCGGAGAATCCAAACAGAGAAGCCATGAGAGCTGACGGTGGGCGGGTCGGGGCCAAGCTGAAGGATGTGGGCGAATTCGGCCTCATCGATCTGATAAGAAGAAGAGTCTTCGCCTCAGACAGACGAGTTGTGGTGAACATAGGTGATGACGCGGCCGTAATCAGATCATCCCCCAACCGATTCTCGGTCTTCACCACCGACACGCTGGTGGAGAGAATTCATTTCGACCTGGGCTATTTCACCTTTGAGGAGGTGGGGTGGAAGGCCATGACCGCGAATTTAAGCGATGTCGCCGCCATGGGGGGGCTTCCCAAGTTTGCGCTGGTCACTGTCGGACTGCCCAAATCGACTCAGATCGATGACGTGCTCGATATCTACAAGGGTGCCTCGAAGATCGCCCGAAAACATCGGTGCGAAATCATCGGGGGCGATACCACCCTGGTGCCGAAGGACCTTATCGTCTCCGTAGCCCTTCTGGGTGAAGTGGAGAAGAAGAATCTGGTGACCAGAGGCGGGGCCAAAAGAGGAGACCTAATCTGCGTCACGGGAAGACTGGGAGAGGCTCAGGCGGGTCTGGAGTCACTGAAAAGGGAGGGTCGCCGGAAGCCGTCCCTTATCCGAAAGCACCTTAAACCGGAGCCGCGCATCAAGGAGGCCAGAGCCCTGGTGAGAGGTCTTAAGGTAAATTCGATGATAGACATAAGCGACGGGCTCTCCTCCGAGCTCTTTCATCTGACCGAGGAGAGCCGGCTGGGCGCGCTGGTACGTGAAGAAGACATACCCATATCCTCCAAGTGCGTCAGGCCGGTCTCCCGGCAGAAGAGGTCACCGCTCGAATTGGCGCTCACCTCCGGGGAGGAATACGAGCTTCTCTTCACCGTCGACAGGAGTGACCGGTCAAGGATCGATCGGGTCAGAAGGAGAGTGGACTTCTCCGTAATCGGAGAGATGGTGGAGAGAAGACGAGGGGTCAAATCGATCGGCAAATCGGGAATCACCCGGAATTTGAGCCGAACCGGGTTCGTACACTTCTGACCGTTCGCGTTTAGGGTGCTTCAGGCTAACATCTCTTATTCAGGATAATTCAGGGCAGGAAAACAGTCTCCGGCAAGAGTCGATCCGGACCCTCCTCTCCTTCAGGCTGGTCAAATATAATTTCTCCGGCGGGGTTATCGGCTTGACACCGGCTGGATTTTTGATTATCTAAGGTCATGGTGGACGAAGCGCAGTGAGATAAAATTCGAGGTACCTTTAGGGAGGAGGTGCGGAAGGCATGGACACAGCGTTCCCTGAATGCAAGAAGTGTGGTGGAGGGGTGCTTCTGCCCCTTTCAGACTATGGCCGGGATGGCGCCGCCATCACCTATAAGGCTTGGGTCTGCTCCAATCCCCAATGCGGTTTCTCCATTCGCATAGACAATGGGGAGATAAGCTTTGGTAAGCCCATCGGCTTTTCCGACAAATAGGGCCCTTTGAGTCGGCGTTTTCGAAACTGGCGCGAGAAAGATCTGCGCTTCGTCCCCGTTGTCTTGGGGTGAGTCAGAAAAAATGTGGCGGATCATATTTCAGAGTTTCTCCTTCAAGCTGGCAGCCATCGTCATGGCGCTGCTGCTCTGGTTTCACGTTGCCACCGATAAGGTCTACGAGCACGGCCACAGCTTCTCTCTGGAGATCCTAAACGTTCCGGAGACGCTGATCCTGGCTGAGGAGATACCTCAGGAGATCGATGTGAAGTTCCGGGGCAAAGGAAAGGAGCTCCTGAAACTCCTGCTGGCCGAGAAGAAGGGCGTCAGCATAGACGCCCAAGAGTTCAAAAGAGGGGAAACCGACTATTCCATAAAGCCAGAGCAGGTGCCCATCCCGGAGGGGTTGGATCTCAGGGTCACCGGAATTCTTCCCTCCGAAAACCTGAAGGTTTGGCTCGACTACTCGATGGAGAAGGAACTGAAGGTGCAGCCTGCCATCAGGATAACGCCGGCAGAAGGATTCGACAAGGTGGGTGAACTGCATTATAATCCTCAGGAGGTCACCATCTCCGGGCCGCGGATGTGGGTGAGGGACTTGAGGGAGATCAGCACGCAGGAAATAGCGATAGAGGGCGCAGACGAACCCATCTCCGATCAGGTTGATCTGGCGCTCCCCGAAGGCTACAACCTGCTTCTATCTTCACCCAAGGTGAATTTCTCCCAGAACGTTGAGAGAATCGTGGAAAGAAGAATCTCCCGCCTGCCGGTGCAGCTGACCAACGTTCCGAGAAGAAGAGAGGTCACCATCCAGCCTGACAGCATCGATGTGACCATATCGGGTACCCGGAGCCTGCTGGAGGGTATCGGTGCTGAACAGTTAACGGTTACCGTCGACTGCGCCGGCGCAAAGAAGGATGAGACGGTTAGGCTTCCTGTCGGGGTAAAGCTCCCGGAGAAGGTCAGCCTAAAGCAGGTCCTCCCCGACTCGATCGAAGCGACCATGAAGTGAACCTCGCGCCCAGGGCATTCGAACGCGACTCGGCATCGACAGGTGGGTGCGCAAAGGTTTCCTAAAAATCCGATCACAACGACAAAAACATCCATCAACCGGGTCAGAAGTCACGCCTGATGAGCAATCCTCTCGGCGTGCCTCTTCTCCGGTGAAGAAAGATCCACAAAACCAAGATGCTAATCCTGGGTATCGAGACGTCCTGTGACGAGACCGCCGCCAGCGTGGTGAGCGATGGAAGCGAGATCCTGTCCAATGTGGTCTACTCGCAGTTGGTGCACGACAAGTATGGGGGCGTGGTCCCGGAGCTGGCTTCCCGCGAACACATCAGAACCCTGGTCCCGGTTGTCGGCGAGGCACTGGACCGGGCCGGGACGTCATTGGACAAAATAGAGGGGGTGGCGGTCACCTACGGGCCCGGGCTGGTCGGTTCCCTGCTGATCGGGCTATCCTTCGCCAAAGCCATCTCCTATTCGGTAGGGATCCCCCTGATCGGGATCAACCACATCGAGGGTCACATCTTCGCCGACTTTCTCGAGCATCCGGATATCTCACCCCCCTTCGTCTGTCTGGTGATCTCCGGAGGTCATTCGAATCTGGTTTACGTGGCCGGAAAGGGTGATTATCGGCTTATGGGCCAAACCAGGGATGATGCGGCCGGAGAAGCGTTTGACAAGGTGGCCAAGGTCTTGAATCTGGGATACCCGGGCGGGCCGGCGATTGATCGGGTCTCGCCCCACGGCAAATTAGACTTCGTCAAATTCCCCCGGGCCTATCTGGAGGAGGGGAGTTTCGATTTCTCTTTCAGCGGCCTGAAGACGGCGGTGGCCATATACGTCTCCAGGCTTCCCGAACAGGAGTTGGAGAACCACAGAGTCGACATCGCCGCAAGCTTCCAGGAGGCGGTGGTCGACGTTCTGGTGGAAAAGGCAACCAGGGCGTGTCGGGCAGAGAGCACCAACAAGATCGCCTTGGCCGGGGGGGTGGCCAGGAACGCACGGCTGCGGAAAAGGCTTCGGGAGGAGGCCGAAAAGCAGCAGCTCGAGGTCTTCTACCCCTCCCCTATTCTGTGCACCGATAATGCCGCCATGATCGCGGCGGCCGGGGACTTCCGTCTGTCTAAAGGGGAAACGTCTCCGCTTGACCTCAACGCCGTACCCTACGCATCCCTTAGAATCCGTCAGGTGACTCCTGGCTGACACATCGTGCATTCATCCGCCCGACCGGCTCAGGAGCCGCCTCGAAGTCTCTGCCCCGGAGATCGCCCAAAAGGCTTGACAAAATCACGATTCGCATTATGATATCTCTGTGAGAATCGGGAAACTGCCAATAAGCCTGTTGTTGACGATCATCGGGTTTCTGCTGTTTGCGTCCCCGGACTTCGCACAGTCCCTTCACCCGAACGGGGTTTTGGATTCTCGTTATGCTTTCTCCGATTCCACACTTGCTCCCGGAAACCGAATTCTGACCCATGCCGGATTCTTCGAAAACTCAAGCTCGTCAACCCGATTGTCATTGCATGGACATCCCGATTCCTACTCCGGCCGTTCGCTCGCGAGCAGGACACCGGCGCCCTTTGCCCACCAGTCCCGGTCCAGGCGAGTCGATTACAGGAGGGCAGCGGTCCTCGGCACTGGCAACGCCGCCGCCCTATTCTTCGGCTTCAAGGGAGCCATAGAGGCGTGGGGGGAGTCCAAGGGGGCCTTCCACCTCAAGGACGATTGGAACGGTGACAACCTGAAGCAGACCGACGAGCTGAGCCATTTCATGTGGGGCTACAAAATGACCCAGTTCCTCTTCAGCGCCTACCGGTGGTCCGGTTTTTCGACCGAAGCCAGCCACGCCATCTCCGTTTTCCAGACCGCCTTGGTCCTGACCATGGTCGAGTATCCCATGGATGCACATAATCCCGAGCAGGGATTTGGCGTTTCTGATCTGGCCTTCGCTTATGCCGGAATCGGGCTGGCTTACCTGAAGAGACGTCTCGACGCGCTGGACGATTTCGATTTCAAGATAAGCTGGAAGAGGAATGTCTTCTTTTCAAACCAGCCCATGTTCGCCCAGACCTATGACGAGTTCGATAACTTCATCTACTGGCTCACCTACCGAACCAGGTTGTTCCTCCCTGAAAAGATCGTTTGCCTGGGCTTGGGCTACAGCGCCACTCGCCGGGGAGGCGTGGCCAGAAGGCAGGTCTTTGCCGGAGCTGGACTGTCTCTGCCCGACTTGGCCGGCCTGTTCGGCGAGAAGCTCAAGGCTCGCGCCGGATTCCTGGGGCTGTTCTATCCCAACCTTCGGATAGAGCTGTGATCCTCGGGTGATCACAGCCCTCCCTCGGTGAGGGCATCTCACCTTTTGTTCAAGCCTGACAGCCTGAACTTTTGCCGCACGGGGTCAGGTCCTGTCGATCGCGCCGGAAGGCTGGCGACTGCAGAAAACCTTCCACCTTTTACGCCGGAATTCAGCCCGCCAACGGCCCGCCCGCAGGCGATTTGCCCACCTTGATCCGTGCGCAAAAGAAACACAGGCGAAAGCTCAACCCGGTTGAGTTGCCGCCGATAGACTCTTTGTGGGCGCATCAGCTTTGGGGGCTGTTAGTTCCCGGAACTTCCCATCCCTTCTCTTGGATGTAACGAAATAGCGTTCGAAGGGGGCACATGAGCAGCAGAGCCAAACAGGGCTGTTCCTCAACAAGAGGTGCCGCTCCGGATTCGAATCCGGCAAAGAGGGCAAGGTCACGCGCCCGGTCTTCAGTCGCCGATCGCCCCGAAGATGGAGGACCGTCGCGCCAAAACGTGCCTCGCCTTCTGGTGGTGGATGACGAAGAGTACATCTGCGAAGTGATAAAAGAGATGCTCTCCAGCGAAGGGTATCGCATCCATACCACCTGTGACCCCCGGAAAGCTCTGGATTTGATCAAACGTCAGCCGGTGGACTTGGTTTTAACGGATCTGATAATGGGTGAGACGTCCGGGGTGGAGGTGCTGGATCACGCCATCAGATTCCATCCGGATGCGGTGCTGATACTGATGACCGGGCAGCCCACCATCGAGAATGCGGTGACCGTGCTGAAGTCGGGCGCTTACGACTACCTGGCCAAACCCTTCTCCATGGATACCCTCAAGGCGGTAATCAAGCGGGGATTGGAGAAGCAGAGGCTTCACCGGGAGAATATACATCTGAAGGAGGCGGTGTCTCTTCATAAGATCAGCGAAGCCATGGGCTCCACCATCCGGCTCGACTTCCTTCTGAATCTGATCCTGGAGACCGCCATAAAGGAGTTGGAAGCGGACATGGCCTCGGTGGCTCTCTTGGACCCGGAGGCCAGGCGATGGGTACCCAAGGCCTCACTGGGAGTTCCGCCCGAGATGCTGACCAGCGGGTTGCTGGCCGGGCAGGATAAGGTCTCCCGGTGGGTGATGAAGAATGGCCGCCCGCGTGTGTTTGACAAGGATGAGATAGACGAGCGGTTCCTCACCGGTCAGCTTAAGAAGAATATCCGGTCGGTCATCGTCCATCCTCTGATGGCCAGGGGCAAGGTGATTGGAATTCTGGTCCTGATCAGAACCAAGGCAAGGATGTCTCCCTTCACCACCGGCCAACTTCACTCCCTCTCCATCATCGCCTCCAAGGCGGCGTCGGCCATCGAAAACTCGAGGTTGTACGAGGAGCTGAAGGAATCCTATCTGCAGACCTTAACCGCCCTGGCCAACGCGGTGGAGGCTCGGGACATATACACCCGGGGACACACCGAAAGGGTATGTTACATGGCGGAGTTCTTGGGCGGACAGCTGAAGTGGAGCGACGAGAAACTCTGGGAGGTCAAGATGGGCGGCATCCTGCACGATATCGGAAAGATAGGCGTCCCCGATGCCATCTTGAACAAGGCTCAAACCTTGACCGACCAGGAATTCGAGATCATGAAGCAGCATCCCATCTGCGGTGCCAAGATCCTGGAGGGGATTCCCTTCCTGGCACCGGCAATCCCTTACGTTCTTTATCACCATGAGAGGTTCGACGGCAAGGGATACCCCTATGGTTTGAGACACGACCAAATCCCTCTTCAGGGACGGTTGATGTCGGTGGTAGACACCTTCGATGCCATGACCAGTGACAGGCCCTACCGGAAGGCCAAGAGCTTCAAGATGAGCTTGAAGGAGATCAGGGACTGTTCCGGAACCCAGTTCGATCCTCACATCGCCCAGGCGTTTCTGGACGCATGGGAAAAGGGATTGATCGATAAGAGAAGATTGAGGGTGAAGAGACAATCGTAGAATGCTGCGACTCCGGCTTCCATCGGGAGATATACGCTTTTGTTCCCTATTTGCGCTCTAAATTCAGCGCCGCCGCACTTTTTCTCAAATAACCGGAGCAAGGATTCTCGTATTAGAGCGGAAAGCATCAAAGAGTTCCCCTATCATCCACCAGGAAGTACAACCGGGCTGTGTTCGTCTCTGGGAAAACCTTTGAAGGTATCGAGAATATAGTTGACAGGGCAAGCCAAAGCATTATATTGGGTGACGCGGTTTTTCCAGTTCTTTTCGGAGACTTCGAAAATCTCTTCATCGCTTCCGGTATCATCGGTGGGCAGACGACTGCTGAGGTGTTGGCGGGGGATGTGAGCAGGGTTTCGAAAGGGGCAAAACAAAGACAGAATTCAAAGTAAGGAGCTGTGATGAAGAAAGCAGTAGAAAAGGTGGATTACGATGTCAGCGGGCTCAGAACGGTTGCAACATTCCCCTTCGTGGGTGGGCTTCGTTTCCCTCTGGTCGGGCAGACCGTGCTGATAGGCTCGATAAACAAGGAGGGTGCTCCCAGCTTGGGAGTCCAGAGCTCGATCTCGATTTTCTCCTCCCAACCGGCCGTTGTTGGTTTCGGCTGCAATGTGAACAACGGGATGGCCAAGAATATCCTGTCCACCGGTGAATTTGTGATCAATGTCCCCGGTGCGGATCTGGCCAAGAAGATCTGGAAGATAATCGAGACGGTACCGACCGGAGAGCAGGAGATCAAGGAACTGGGATTGACCCCGACAAAATCGGTCAAGCTCAGCACCCCTCGCATCGCCGAGTGCAAGGCGCACCTGGAGTGTTCGCTGGATTGGACCAAGAGGTACGGAGACGGGATGGTGATATTCGGAAGGGTGCTTTTGGCATCCGTAGACAAGGATGTGGTGGAAGCGGAGATGGCGGAGAGGTATAAGCAGTTGAAGCTGTTCGCCCAGCTCGACAACGGGCTTTATGGCGTAATCAAGGAAGCAAGACAGGTTCCCGAAAAGTAGTCTCCGTTGGTTCCCTCCCTGCGGAAAGGTGTACCAAAAGATCCTATCAGCAGGTTGATCGCAAGGCTTCTTGACCCGAAGGTCGGGCCTCGTTTTTTCCGCCCGTCCTAAACGTGGTGTTGAACGGGGGGCCTCCCGGAAATTCTAAGGCAACCGTTGAACGGTCTTCTTGCTTTGGCCCCGGCAGAGGGCTGATATCTATGGATGGAAATGTCTGTGCACGTTTTCCGCCGCCCTTTTGTCCATCCCCTGAAGTTTCAGCAGTTCCCCCAAACCCGCCTTTCTGATCCTTTCCACGGACCCGAAATGCTTCAGCAGTCTCTCTCTTCTTATCGGCCCCACGCCGGGAATCGAGTCCAGCTCTGACCCCATGGTTCTCTTCTTTCTCAGCTTCCGATGATATTCCACGGCGAACCGGTGGGCCTCGTTTCTCACTCTCTGAAGAAGCTTCAGGGAGGTCGACCCCTTTCGAATCATCAGGGGAGCGGATCTTTCGGGAAGGAACACCTCGTCTATTCTTTTGGCCAGCGCAACCATCGCCTGTTTTTCGATCCCCAGCGCCTTGAGAGCGCCGAGGGCGCTTGAAAGTTGGCCTTTCCCGCCGTCGATCACCACCAGGTCCGGGAATTCCTTCTTGTCCCGGACCAGGCCGGCAAAATACCTTTTCACCACTTCCTCCATCATGGCGAAGTCGTCCTGTCCCTCAACGCCTCTGATCCTGAATCTACGGTATCGGCTCTTTTTGGGACGACCGTCTTCGAAGAAGACCAAGGACCCCACCGCATCGGAAGGACCCAGGTTGGATATGTCGAATGCCCCTATCTTTCGCGGAGGAACGGGCAGGTACAGGTCCTTCTGCAGCACCTCCACGGCACCCGGAACTTTCACTTTGGCCTCCGACCTCTGAAGCAGAAGTTCGTCCAGCGAGAGTTGGGCATTGTAGGTTGCCATTTCAAGCAGCTTGACCTTTTCCCCTCTTTGGGGAACCACGATTCTCGCTCTTCCTCCCCTCCGTGAGCCCAGCCATTTTTCGATCATCCGCTGATCGTCGACCGTCGCCGGAAGGACGATCTCGGGCGGAATGGCCGCCGAGTGCATGTAGTACTGTCTTAAGAAGTTGGACAATATCTCCGAGTCGGCGCTCTCCTTCAATCCGGCCAGATGAAAGTTCTGCCTTCCGATCAGAACCCCCTCCCTGATCTGCAGGGCGACGGCCGAGATGTCTTTGCCCGAGCGGGCGAATGCGATGATGTCTCGATCCGGCTGTTTGACGTCCACCACCTTCTGCTTTTCGGCCGCGCTCTCCAATGCCCTGAGCTGGTCCCTGACCTGCGCCGCCTTTTCGAACTCCGCCCGGGTGGAATACTCTCTCATCCGCTGCTTCAACTGCTCCCTCAGCAATCGGTTTTTCCCGGAGAGAAAAAGCAGAACGTCCTTCATCACCTCACCATACTCTTCCGGCGAAACCTTTCCTTCGCAGGGCCCCAGGCACCTCTTGATATGATAATCCAAACATAGCTTGATCTTTCTGGAGGAGGGGATCGCGTGATTGCAGCTTCGAATGGGGAATACTTTTCTCAGCATCTTCAGAGTGCTCCGCATGGCCTTTACGTTGGTGTAGGGCCCGAAGTATTGGGCCCGGTCTTTTCTTACCCTCCTCACCACCAGCACCCTGGGGAACGGCTCGCAGGTCACCTTCACGTACGGGTACCTCTTGTCATCCTTCAGGTTCACATTGTACCTGGGCCGGTGCTGTTTGATGAGGTTGGCCTCCAGGATCAAAGCTTCCATCTCCGAGTCGGTGGCCAGGACCTCGAAATCCGATATCTTGGAGATTAAGGCGGATATCTTGGGATGATAGGGAGACACGCTGCGGAAGTAGGAACGCACCCTGTTTTTTAAGGACTTGGCCTTCCCCACATAGATTATCCTTCCTGCGGCATCCTGCATCAGGTAGACTCCGGGCTTGGCAGGAAGGTTCTTGAGCTTGGCTTTCAGGTCCATGGGCTGTTGATAGACGATCTGAAAGAGGCGCGCCGGCCGGATGCGGTCAGAGGGAAGAGGGGAGCGTCGCGAGGCAGGCTAAGGGATCACTCTTCTGGCGCCTCTGTATCTTCTCCTGTAGTAATTCTCGTCCAGAGATGATACGATCACGCCGGAGCTTTTGGCGGAGTGCACGAACTGGCCCCCTCCGACGTAGATCCCCACGTGGGATACCGAAAACCAGCCGTCCGAGAAGAAGACTAAGTCTCCGTAGGCCAGATCGTCCTGATCCACCTGCTTGACCAGCTGGTAGAGCTTCTTGGTTGAGCGGGGCAGGTTGAAACCGGCATATTTCCTGTAGACCTGCCCTATCAGGCCCGAGCAGTCCATCCCGGATTTGGTGTCGCCGCCGTACTGGTAGGGCACGCCCAGGTACGAGTTGATTATCCTTCCCATCTTGGCCTTGTCGATCTTGCCTTTCTGTTCCTCCCCGTACCGCTCCTCCGTCTGATCCCGCTCTCTTCTCTCCTCCGGCTCAGCCGAGGTGAATCGAGGCCGGGGACCGCAGCTCATCACCAGTAGACCGACAAAGACGATCAAGAGATAGTATTCAGAAGGCTTTCTCATAATCATAGTAGATAGGGTCCGGGGGTTAGGGACTAGGGACTGGTAAAATCCCCGTCCTGTTCTGTACGTCGTTCATTTTGCCTGCAACCTCTTGATTAATGCCCTGGTCATCTTGCCTACAACGTCCGTTTCCGACAAGAGCTGATTTAATTTGTCTTTTTCCAGAAACCCCAACTCTGCGGCGACGATCAGTTGGGTCTCAAGTTCAGCCAGGGAGCCCGAAGAGATAAACAGGGACTGTCTTGAATTTCTTCCTATGTCGCCTGGTGTGACCCTCGGCAATGTTGGAGGGTATTGAGAGCGCCGCGCGCCTGATCTGATCGACCAGGGCGTAGGTCTCAAATTTGGGAAAACCCTTTGTCACCAAGTAGAGGTTCCTTACCAGTTCAACGCCTCTTTTCCAAATCTCCAGATCCCCATAGCTTCTTATCATCTCATTCCTCACCAGCTACTGGCCCCCAGTCCCTAATCCCTGACTTTAACCACTATCATGGTCAGATCATCCTCCTGGTGAGAGAGCCCGGTGAATCTCTTCACCGCCTCATAGATGTTCTCCCGGATCTGTCGGGCGCCGAGCTGGTGTGAATCTTCTATCACCTGCTTCAGTCTTCTTGTTCCGAATTCCTCTTGGCCTTGGTTCTTTGCCTCTGTCACCCCGTCGGTGTAGAACACTATGATTTCCCCCGGGCCGAGTCCCAAAGGCCTCTCCTCGTACTTGGAATTCTCGAACATCCCCAGGGCCATTCCGCCTTCGATGAGATATTTCATCTCACCGTCGGCACGTCTTAGGATGGGGGCGTTGTGCCCGGCGTTGGAGAAGGTGAATATCCTGTCTTTTAGATCCAGGACGCCGTAAACGGCAGTAACGTAGATGTCCGAGGCGGTGCTCTCGAAAAGGAGATTGTTCACCTTGGCCATGATGCTCCGTATGGCGTAGTTGTTTCTTATCTCGGCTATCAGGCCGGCTCTGACCGAGGCCATGATCAGGGCGGCCGGTATTCCCTTTCCTGAGACGTCTGCGATCACGATCCCCATCTGGCTCTCGATTATGGAGATGAAATCGTAGTAATCCCCCCCCACCTCCTCCGATGGGATGTTTATGCCGGAGATGTCAAATCCCGGAACCTGGGGCCTCCTCTGAGGTAGAAAGGTCTTCTGGATTCTCTTGGCGATGGAGAGCTCCTCCTCCAGCCTTCTCTTTTCTAAGATCTCCTCATGCTGGCGCGCCCTCTCTAAGGAGATGGCAGCCAGGCTGGCGAAGGCCTCCAGAAGCTCCAAATCGTCATGGTCGTAGGCATCCGGTTGGTCGCTCTCCAGGCTGAAGACGCCTATAGTCCTGTCTTGGGAGACGATGGGTACCGCCATGCCCGACTTTGTCTCCACCCTGGCTTCGATGTAACGTGGGTCATCCTTGGTGTTTGGGACGATCAAGCTCTCCTTATTCTTGGCTGCCCAGCCGGCCATCCCCTCCCCCATCTTGAGCCGCAGATCGGGCTCAATCAGGGGATCGAACCCCCGGGCCTTGATGTGATCGATCTCCTCTTTCTTCTTGTCAACCAGGAATATGACCACCGCGTCATATTTGACCACTTTGAGCAGCGAATCCAGGATGAGCTCCAGTAGTTCATTCAGATTCAGAGTCGAGCTTAAGGACTTCTCCACCTCCAGCAGAGTCTGGGTCTCCAAGGTCTTCTTCTTCAACCTGCCGAAGAGATAGGAGTTGTCCAGGGCGATGGCGATCTGGTCGGCTAAGGAGGAGAAGGTCTCCAAATCCTCCTGGCTGAACTCCTTGCCCTCAATCTTGTTCAAAGCCGTTACCACACCGATCAGTCTGCCCCTTCGCAACAACGGAATACAGATCAGGGAGTCGATGGAGAATCCTATCCGCTCCTCCAGTTCGGCGCAGTAGCGGCGATCATCCTTTACTCGATTGGAGACAACGGGTTGGATGTGCTCCGCCACCCAGCCGGCGATTCCCTCACCCATCTTGATCTCCAGCTCTCTTTTTCCTTCCGCCCTCTCCTCGGGAGAGACGTGCAGCTTAAGGCTTCCGCTCTTCTCGTCGACTAAAAGAAGCGAGCTGGCCTGGGCCTCCATGATCCGGGCGGAGAGATCCAGGACCAGATCCAGAAGCTCATCCAAATTCAAAGTCGAATTGAGAAGCTTGGAGGTTTCGACGAAAAGGTCATTCCTGGTATTGGGCAGAGCCCGCTTGGTGGTCATTCTTCCTCGCACAGTTTCAGACAAACATATCACATACGAGGTGGTCGGTCAACATGTTTCTGTCCGGCCGGTTCCCACAGCCGAGACCAACACCGCTCCGGGCAAAGCAAAACCGCGGGTCCATCTTGAGACCTGCGGTTGGCTGTATCTTAACCTCGCCATGGTAAGGCGGGATTTATATCGTTCGTCTATTTGGAATCCTTCGAGTCCCCTTTTTCCGATCCGCCCTTCGAGTCCTCTCTGGGTTGGTCGGCCTCTTCTTCGGGCTTGGTCTCTTGGTCTTTCTCCTTAGCCTCTTCGGCCTTGGCCTCGACCTTCTCTTTTTTCTTCCGTTTCGGCTTTTCCGCTTTTGCCTCTGCCGGCTTGGCCTTTTTCTCGGCTTTGCCCTTCTTCCCCTTCTTATCCTCTTTGGGGGCTCTCTCCAGCATGAGCTCCACCACGGATAACGGGGCGCCGTCGCCCTTCCTCGGTCCGAGCTTGGAGACTCTGGTGTAACCACCCTCCCGGTCTGCGAACTTGGGGGCGATCTCATCGAACAGCTTCTTGACCAGCTTCCGATCCTTGATCACGTCGTAGGCCTGGCGATGAGCATGAAGGTCTCCCTTCTTGCCCAGGCTGATCAACTTCTCGGCCAGCCTTCTCACCTCTTTGGCCTTGGCCTCTGTGGTCTTTATCACCTGATAGGTCAACAGGGAAGCGGCCATGTTAGCCAGCATGGCCTTCCGGTGGCTTTTGGTCCTTCCCAGCTTCTTTACCCTTTTTGCATGTCTCATCGCAGCAAATCCAACCTTTCACCTGTCCCGTGGAGCCCTCCGAAGCGCTGTCGCGCCGGGGTCTTTTGCCTTTTTAACGCCGCCCTTACTTCTCTTTCTCCGGTTCTTTGTACTTGGACACGTCCATGCCGAACTGAAGTCCCAGCTCATTTAGAATGCTGTTCAGTTCGGTCAGAGACTTCCTGCCGAAGTTGCGATACTTCAGCATCTCCGCCTCGGTCCTCTGCACCAGTGCCTCCAGGGTCTGGATGTTGGCGGCTCTCAGGCAGTTGGACGATCTCACCGACAGCTCCAGCTCGTCCACCCGGGTGCCCAGGAGGTTGCGGATTCTCAAAGTCTCCTCATCCACCTCCTCCTCTTCCGCTATCTCCAGCTCCTCCTCCAGCTTGATGAAGAGCTGGAAGTGATCCTTCAGGATCTTGGAGGCGAAGCACAGAGCATCCTCGGGGGTTATGCTTCCGTCGGTCCAGATCTCCATGATCAGGCGGTCGTAATCGGTGCGCTGCCCCACCCGGGTGTTTTCCACGGTGAAATTGACCTTCTGGACCGGCGAGAACATGGAATCCAGGAAGATGGTCCCCACCGGGGCGTCCGACTTCTTGTTCGTCTCCGCCGACACGTAACTCCTCCCCACGCCGACGTCTATCTCCATCCTGAATTTCACGTTCTCGGTCGTCTTCACCAGATGCAGATCCGGGTCCAAAACCTCGATCTCACCGTCGGTCTGTATGTCCTTGGCCGAGAAGCTCCCTTTCTTGCTGGTTTCCAGGACCAGGGTTTTGGGCTCGTCACCGTTGAGCCTTAGCCTTAGCCTTTTGACGTTCAGCACTATCTCGGTGACGTCCTCGTACACTCCAGGGAAGGTTGAGAATTCATGCACGACCCCTTCGATACGCACTGCCACCGGGGCGACCCCCTGAATGGATGAGAGAAGGGTCCGGCGAAGAGCGTTCCCCAGGCTGAGGCCAAATCCTCGCTCCAGCGGTTCCACCACGAATCTGGTGTACCTGTCGGTTAAGGTGGATTCATCCACCTTGACCTCTTTGGGCATCTGCAAACTCTTCCATTTCATCCCTTAGTTCCTCCTTTCAAGGAGAAGAAACATCCATAGAGAAGATAGTCTGGGATGCGTGACTCTATCTCTCCTTTTCTTACGTTCTCATCGGATTCTGAACACAAGCCATCAGCACGCTACTTGGAGTAAAGCTCGACCACCAGCTGCTCCTGAACCAAAAGAGGAATGTCCGTTCTCTTGGGGTACTCCAGAAGCTCGCCGCGCAGATGTGCCTTGTCCAGCCTTAGATAAGGAAGGTCTCCCGCTCGTCCCTCTCGTAAGGCCTGGTGAATCAGCTCCAGGTTTCTGCTTTTCTCTCGCACGGCCATCACGTCGCCCGGTCTCACCTGGTAGGAGGGGATGCTCACCACTCTATCATTGACCATGAAATGGCGATGCAGCACCAGCTGGCGGGCCGCCTTTCTGGAAGGGGCAAAACCGAGCCGGTAGGCCAGATTGTCCAGCCGGCATTCCAGCATCCTGAGGAGGTTGGCCCCGGTCACGCCCTTCTCCTTGGCGGCCTGATAGAAGTAATTCCTGAACTGCTTCTCCAGGATTCCATAGATGCGCCGCACCTTCTGTTTCTCCCTGAGCCTGAGGGCGTACTCCGATCCTCTCCTTCTCATGGTTCGACCGTGCTCTCCGGGAGAATAAGCCCGCCGCTCGAAGGCACACTTGTCGCCGTAACAGCGACTTCCCTTGAGGAAGAGCTTCTCTCCTTCGCGTCTGCAGAGCTTGCATTGTGCTTCTCTGTATCTTGCCATCTATCCTCTCCGTTGAGTTACTCTCACCACTGCCATTCCGCCCCTGGAGTGGGGGTAATGCTCCGGTCCCCGATCCCGCCCGCAGGTCGGCTTAGACCCGCCTTCTCTTGGGGGCGCGGCAGCCGTTGTGCGGAATGGGGGTGACGTCTCTTATGGCGGTTATCTCGATGCCGGCTGCCTGCAGCGACCGAATGGCCGCCTCTCTGCCCGATCCCGGGCCCTTCACCCACACCTCAGCTTTTCTCACTCCCCGGTCCCGGGCCTCCCTGGCAGCCGCCTGGGCGGCCAGCTGTGCGGCGAAGGGCGTGCTCTTTCTGGATCCCTTAAAGCCCAGCTTGCCTCCGGTGGACCAGCAGATCAGATTTCCCTTGGTATCGGTGATACTGATGATGGTGTTGTTGAAAGTGGCCTTCACGTGGGCCACGGCATGAGAGTCCACCGCACCATGCTTCTTCTTGGTCTTCTTCTTGGAAGTTTCCGCCAACTTGCTCCTCCTTGGACTTTGCGTTCAGGGCGTGGAAGTTCCGAGTCTCTGACGACCTCTTCCGGGTTAGGCTTTCTTGCCGCCCCTCTTGCCTCCCACGGTCCTCTTGGGACCTTTTCTGGTTCGGGCGTTGGTCTTGGTTCTCTGTCCTCTCACCGGCAGTCCCCTCCGGTGCCTCAATCCGCGGTACGACCCGATGTCGATCAACCTCTTGATGTTCATGGAAACCTCACCCCGCAGGGCTCCCTCTACCTTGTAGTCCGACTCAATAACCGAACGCAGCTTGGTCACGTCCTCCTCGGCCAGCTTGTTCACCCGGGTGTCGGGGTTCACCCCGGTGGCGGCCAGAATCTTCTTGGAGGAGGACGGACCTATCCCGAAAATGTAGGTCAGACCGACCTCTATCCGTTTGTCTCTGGGCAGATCCACTCCCGCAATTCTTGCCAAGTTCAAACCTCCGCGTTTTCTATCCTTGTCTCTGCTTGTGACGAGGATTCTTGCAGATCACCCGCAATATCCCCTTCCTTTTTACGATCCTGCACTTCTCACAGCGAACCTTGATCGACGATCGAACTTTCATCTCATCTTCCCTTCAGGAGTCTCCGGCTCGGCGTGCCTCCCGGACCGGTCGAGATTACCCTGCGGTCGCGCCTTCACCGATCCCTCCAAAGCCGACCGGTCATTTGTATCGGTACACTATCCGTCCTCTGCTCAAATCGTAAGGGGAAAGCTCCACCGTGACGCGGTCTCCGGGAAGAATCCGGATGAAGTGCATTCTCATCTTTCCGGAGATGTGCGCCAGCACCTGGTGTCCGTTCTCCAATTCCACCCTGAAGAGTGCGTTGGGCAGCGGCTCAATCACTTTTCCTTCGACCTGAACGGTCTCCTCTTTCGGCATTCAACCCACCTGTCTTCAACCAACTTACGGATCCAAAGTTAATATCTCTGCTCCGTTTTCGGTCACCGCCATGGTGTGCTCGAAATGAGCGGAGAGAGAGCCATCGCGGGTCACGATGGTCCAGTGATCCTCTCTGGTATCTATCTCCCAAGATCCTGCATTGACCATGGGTTCGATGGCAAATACCATTCCTTTCTTCAGCACCACTCCCTGACCCGGTTCGCCGAAATTCGGGATCTGGGGCTCCTCGTGCATCTTCTTGCCGATTCCGTGGCCGACCAAGTCTCTCACCACCGAGAAACCGTTGCGCTCCACGAAGGATTGAATCACGTGCGATATATCCGAAAGATGCCTTCCCTCCTTCACCCTATCGATTGCCTGCTTCAGGGCCTCCCGGGTGACCTCGACCAGCCTGCGCGACTCCCTCGGAATCTCTCCCACCGGATAGGTGCGGGCCGCATCCGCATAGTAACCATCCTTCAGCACTCCCACGTCCACCGAGACGATCTGCCCCTGCTCCAAAACCCTATCTCCCGGAATTCCGTGCACCACCTCGTCGTCTATCGAGACACAGATGGACGAGGGGAATCCTCGATATCCCTTGAACGCCGGATAGGCCCCCTCCCCGGTGATGAAATCCTCCGCCAGCCGGTTCAATTCCTTGGTCTTGGTTCCGGGACGAATGTTCTCTTTCACCAGCTTCAAAGCCCGGGCCAGGATCTTCCCGTTGCCTCTTATTATCTCTATCTCTCTGTCGGTTTTCAACTCTATCATTTCCAGGCTCGTCATCTCTTGTATCAGCGGCGCACGCTATCTCTTCTCTACCTCTTTGAGAATCTCCTTCAAGACCTCTGTCGCATCCGGCTCGCTGTTTATCCGGATCAGCTTCTCCTGATCCGCGTAATACTCCTCTATGGGCAAAGTCTCTTTTCGGTATACTCTCAACCGGTCCAGGATTACGTCCTCTCTGTCATCCTCTCTCTGGCAAAGCTTTCCGCCGCAGATGTCGCACAAACCCTCTTTCTGGGGAGGCTTGCTGTTGAGATTGAAATCGGCGCCGCACGAGGAGCAAATCCTTCTTCCTCCCAATCTCCTCACCACGCACAGCTCCGATACCACAAATCTCATGGCCAGGTCTATCTGCCGGTTCAAAGCAGAGAGCATCTGGTCCAGTCTCACTGCTTGTAGTATGGTACGAGGAAACCCGTCCAAGATGAAACCATTCTTGCAGTCGGGTCGGCCCACTCTGCCTTCCACCACGCTCAACATGACCTCGTCGGTTACCAGCTTTCCGGCATCCATGAAGGGCTTCACCACCTCACCCAGCGGGCTGCCTCGGTGTACCTCCTCTCTTAGTATCTCTCCTGTGGAAATGTGCGGCACTCCCAACTCGGTCGACAGAAGCTTGGCCAACGTGCCTTTTCCCGAGCCGGGAGGTCCCAGGATTATCAAATTCATCTTTGTCTGCTACATTCTCCCTCTGATTCTTCCTTTCTTCATAAATCCATCGTAGTGTCTCATCAGAAGATGAGATTCGATCTGCTGAAGGGTGTCCAACGCCACGCCTACCACGATCAGAAGACCGGTCCCTCCGAAATAGAACTGAACCCCCATCCCGCTCATCATGGAGTAGGGAAGTATGGCTATAAGTGCAAAGAATATGGCTCCCGGCAGGGTTATCCGGGTGAGCACCCGGTCGATGTATTCGCTGGTTCTCTTGCCCGGTCTGATCCCCGGTATGAAGCCGCCGTATTTTCTCATGTTATCCGCCAGGTCCACCGGGTTGAATACGATGGCGGTGTAGAAGTAGGCAAAGAAGACGATCAACAGCCCGAACATGAGCGAATACAGAATGGTCCCCGGCTGAAACCACATGGAGAAGTTCTGCATGAACTCGTTGTTGGGAAAGAAGGAGGAGAGTGTGCTGGGGGCAAACATGATCGACTGGGCGAATATGATCGGAATAATCCCGGCGGTATTGACCGACAGCGGGATGTGGGTGGATTGGCCCCCGTACATCTTTCGCCCCACCACCCTTTTGGCGTACTGCACCGGTATCTTCCTCTGGGCCCGGGTGACCAGGACGATGGCGGCGATCACCGCCACCATCAGGGCTAACAGGAAGACCTCGGAGAAGAAGTTCCTCTGCCCCAGAAGCAGCATCCTCACCTCGTCCACCACTCCGCTGGGCAGCCGGGCTATGATTCCGATCATGATGATCAGCGAGATGCCGTTTCCGATCCCCCTCTCGGTGATCTGCTCGCCCAGCCACATGATGAAGATGGTCCCGCAGGTGAAGGTGATCATGGTGAGAAACTTAAAGCCTATGCCGGGGTTGGGCACCACGAATCTTCCCGGGGAGGGCTGAAGGCTCTCCAGGAACACGGCGGTTCCCAGAGCCTGCAGGGCCGAGATTATGACCGTGCCGTAGCGGGTATACTGGGTGATCTTTCTCCTTCCCTCCTCCCCCTCCTTCTGCAGCTTCTGGAAATAGGGGATTACCGCGCCCAAGAGCTGCATGATAATCGAGGCGGAGATATAGGGCATTATGCCTAAGGAGAAGATGGTGGCCTTCTGAAAGGCACCTCCCACGAACATGTCATACAGGCCGAAAAGCGAGCCCCTCATTCCGCGGAAGAATTCCCCCAGGGCCTGGGCATCTATGCCCGGCGTGGGGACGTGTCCTCCCACCCGATAAACCACCAGGATGGCCATGGTGAAGAGAATTCTCTTCCGCAGTTCGGGAATCTTGAAGATGGCCTGGAGGGTCTTTAGCATTTCACCACCTCGACCTTACCGCCGGCCGCCTCTATTTTCTCCTTGGCCTTCTGGCTGAAGGCGTTTGCCTGCACCAGGGCGGTTCCTTTCATCTCCCCGTCGCCCAAGATCTTCACCGACCGGTCGGCCTTGCTGATCAACCCCATCTCCCTCAGCTTCTGCGGGGAGATCACGTTTTCTGAGGCCTCGCTCTTCTCCAGAGCCTTAGACAGGGCCGACAGGTTCACCACCTGAAACTCTTTTCTGAATATGTTGGTGAATCCTCTCTTGGGGACCCTTCTTTGCAGGGGCATCTGTCCCCCCTCGAACCAGGATCGATGTTTGGACCCGGAACGGGAAAGCTGACCCTTATGTCCCCGGGTGGAGGTCTTGCCGTGACCGGATCCCGGACCTCTCCCCACCCTCTTTCTTCTCTTCACCGATCCGGAGGCAGCGGGAAGACTTCCGATCCGAATTCTCTTGACTGCTGAAGTCGCTTTCTTCAACTTACACCTCTTCCACTTTGACCAGGTGCTTCACCTTCTGGATCATCCCTCTCACCGCCGGGTTATCCTGGTGTTCCACGCTCTGATAAGGTCTCTTGATACCCAGAGCCCTCACCATCGCTTTCTGCTCTTTGACGCGCCCGATGGCGCTTCTGATCTGTGTAATCCTTAGCCTGCCTGCCATTTTTCTAGAATCTCCGCTTCAGTAATCACCTCGGTTGAATCTCCCTGAGAACCCTGTCTGCCTCCAGAGAATCGACTCGGAGAAGAACCGTCGTCTCTTCCGCCTTCACCGCCAGGAATTCCGCTTTTGGTTCAATCCCTTCCATACGGGCGGAAGCGCTGTAGCTTTTTGACTCTGTCTTTCTCAACCGAGCTTTTTGCTGGAGCATCTCCAGTCTGGTGAGACCCTCCACCGTGGCTTTGACCACGTTGTGGGGATTGGCGGAACCCAGGGATTTGGTGAGCACGTCCTGAATTCCTGCGGCCTCCAGAACCGCCCGCACCGGACCACCGGCGATCACTCCGGTTCCGGGTGAGGCCGGCTTGAGAAGAACCCTGGCCGCGCCGAATCTTCCCAGGACCGGATGTGGAATGGTCCCGTCCACCATGGGAACCGAGATCATGTTCTTCTTGGCCGCCTCGGTACCCTTGGAGATGGCAATCGCGACCTCCCCGGCTTTCCCCAACCCCACCCCCATTCTTCCCTTCCGGTCTCCCACCGATACTAAGGCGGTAAAGGAGAACCTCCTTCCTCCCTTGACCACCTTGGCCACTCGATTGACGTAGATGACCTTTTCCGCAACCTCTAAAGCTTGTTCCTCGTCAAATCTCGCCAAAAATCACCTCTTTCTCAAAAACCTTGCCGTTCTCACACCCTCATGCTGGTCTCTTCTAAACGCCTGGCCGGACTCACGGTCCGCAGGGGGCGCCCTAGAATCCCAACCCTCCGTCTCTCGCTCCCTGGGCCAGAGATTTGACCCTTCCGTGATACGAGTACCGGTTCCGGTCGAAGACCACCCGGCTTATCCCCTTCTCCTTGGCCTTCCGGGCCAGATGCAGTCCCACCCTCTTGCTCACCGACGACTTGGAGTCCTCCGGTTTGATCTGGGACTTGACCTCCGGGGCCAGGCTGGACGTCCCGGTCAGCGTTCGGCCGCCCTGATCGTCCACCAACTGGGCATATATCTGGGTTAAGCTTCTGTAGACGCACAGCCGGGGCCTCTCCGTGGTTCCGAAGATCTTCTTTTTCACCCTTTTTCGGCGCCTGGTCAGCCTGTTCTTTCTTTGTCTCTGTTGTCTGAGCATGCCTTTCTCCGCTTAGCGAAACCGCGGCGGCAACCCCTTAGGTTGCCGTCTTACCGGCTTTCTTTCGCACCATCTCGCCTTCGTACCGTATTCCCTTGCCTTTATAAGGCTCGGGCGGCCGGAACGATCTGATCTTCGCCGCCACCTGTCCAACCAACTGCTTGTCTATCCCGGAGACCTTTATCTTGCTCGGTCCGTCCAGCTTCACCTCGATGCCCTCGGGGAGGCTGAGCAGCACCGGATGTGAAAGGCCCAGGGAGAGGTTGAGCTTCTTCCCCGATAGCACGGCCTTATATCCGATCCCCTGAATCTCCAGCGATTTCTCGTATCCCTCGGTCACGCCGGTCACCATGTTGGCGATCAGCGACCGGGTCAAGCCGTGCAGCGACTTGTGAAACTTGACGTCCGACGGCCGGCTGACCACCAGCTCGTCCCCGGCCAGTTCCACCCTCATGGACGGATGGGTGGTGTGGGTCAGCTCGCCCTTGGGGCCGGTCACTGTGATACGGCTCCCCTCGATTTTGACCGACACCTCTTCGGGGACCGGTACTGGCTTTTTTCCTACTCTGCTCATTTTCTCCTCTCGACGATGGCCAACAACCTTCGCGGAAAAAGATCACCACACCTTCAGGAGGACCTCTCCTCCCACCTGGGCCTGGCTGGCCTGACCGTGGGTCAGGATGCCCTTGGATGTTGAGAGGACGGTCAGCCCCACCTCTCTTTTCATCCTGTCCAGGTCCTTCCGGCCCGCATAGATCCTTAAGGAGGGCTTGCTTATCCGGCGAAGCCCGGAGATGAAGCTCCTGTTCTGGTGATCGTATTTCAAGAAGATGCGCAGCAGGTTCTGCTTGTTATCCTCCACTTCCACTAAGTTCTGAATGAAGTTGTGCTCCAGAAGCAGCCGGGCGATGCTCCTCTTGATTTTGGAGGAGGGTATGTCCACCTTCTTGTGTTTGGCCCTGCAGGCGTTCCTGATTCTGGTCAGAAGATCAGCCAGAGGATCGGTACTCTTCATGAACGGGTCCTTCCCAATTTCTCAAAAGACGGTTATAAGCTCAATTCACCGGGCTAGGCCGGTCATCACCAGCTGGCCTTCACCACGCCGGGGATCTCCCCGCTTAAAGCCAGCTCTCTGAAGCAGATGCGGCACAATCCGAAATCGCGCATGTATCCGCGGGGCCTTCCGCAGCGACTGCACCTGTTATGCCTGCGCACCGGGAATTTGGGCTTCCTCTTGGATTTTTCTATCAAACAGGTCTTGGCCAAATGCTCTCCTCAACGGCTTACAAAAGTCTATTCAGTCCGTAGCTTACCGTAGACTCAAACCTCACGCTTCCTCTGTTGCCACTCACACCCTGAACGGAACTCCCAGGCTCTTCAACAGCTCGAATCCCTCCTCGTCGGTCTTGGCCGAGGTGACCACGGTGACGTTCATTCCCATGATCTTCTCCACCTTGTCGTAGTCTATCCCCGGGAAGATTATCTGCTCGGTGATTCCGAGATTGTAGTTTCCTCTTCCGTCGAAGGAGTTGGGGGAGGTTCCCCGGAAATCCCGGATCCGTGGAATGGCCACGTTCACCAGCCGGTCGAAGAACTCATACATCCTGTTCTTGCGCAGGGTGACCGCCGTGCCGATGGGCATGCCCGCCTTGAGCTTGAAGTTGGAGATGGCCCCCTTGGACCTGCGGACCACCGGCCTCTGCCCGGTCACCGCGGCCAGATCGGTCGAGATGGCATCCAGAAGCTTCATATTCTGGATGGCCTCCCCCACCCCCACGTTGACCACGATCTTCTCCAGCCTGGGCACCTGCATCACGTTCTTGTACCCGAATCTCTTCATCAGAGCGGGCACCGTCTCCTTCTCGTACTTTTCCTTTAGTCGCGGTATGGCCATTTCTCTTTCTCGTCTTTCCTGCGATCCCTGGTCTTAACCTGAAGAGTCTTCACCAGACTCTCCTAGCCTCACACCAGCTCTCCGCACTTCCGGCAGATTCTGACCTTGTTCGGCTTTGCGCCCCCCTCCCCTTCCAGGACCTTATGGGCCACCTTGGTGGGAGAGGTGCACTTGGGACAGAAAAGCATCAGGTTGGAGACGTGTACCGTCCCCTCCTTCTCTATTATGCCGCCTTTCTGAGCTCTCTGGGTCTGCCGGGTATGCCGTTTTATGAAGTTCACTCCCTCCACGATGACCCGGCTCTTATCCGGAAAGACCTTCAGGACCTTTCCGGTCTTTCCCTTATCGTCTCCGGCGATGACCAGGACTGAATCACCTTTCTTTATCTTCATCTCATCACCCGTCTTCTGATTCTGCCGGCACCTTCTGCGGACCAAATCCGGGCCGCCTGCCTCCCGCCTCTAAAGCACCTCCGGCGCCAGGGATACTATCTTCATGAAGTGTCTTTCTCTCAACTCTCGCGCCACCGGCCCGAATATTCTGGTGCCTCTGGGCTCGTTGAGCTCGTTTATGATCACGGCCGCGTTATCGGAGAACCTGATGTACGACCCGTCCTTTCTTCTGGTTTCGCGGGTGGTGCGGACCACCACCGCCCGGCACACGTCCGATTTCTTGACGGTTCCGCCGGGAATGGCATCTTTGATGGTCACCACTATCACGTCCCCCACCCGGGCATACCTTCTTCTGGTCCCTCCCAGCACCCGGAAGCACATGGCCTTCTTTGCGCCGGAGTTATCGGCGACCACTAATTTGGAATACTCCCTTATCATCTCTGGCCATCCCTTCTCCGGCTAAAGCGAAAACTCGCCTCTTTTGCTCATCTGGCTTTCTCCAGAACCTGCACCAGCCTCCACCTTTTCAGTTTGGAGACCGGCCGGGACTCCATCACCTTGACCTTATCGCCGATCCTGCACTCGTTCTGGTCGTCGTGGGCATAAAGCTTGGAGGTCCTCCGGATGATCTTCTCATACCTGGGATGTCGGAAACGTCTCTCCACCGCCACCACGATGGTCTTGTTCATCCGGCTCGAGATCACCCGACCCTCCCTTACCTTGCGCTTGTTCCTCTCCACTCTCTTCTACTCCTGTTTCTGCTCAGTGGAACCGGGGCCCTTCTCCACCTGGGCCAAGGGACGGATCCTCAGCTGGTCTTCCTTCAGGATGGTATTTATCCGCGCCAGTTCCCTTCTCAGCATCCTTAGTCTCAGGGGATTGTCCAGCTCCTTGCTGGCCTTCTGCAATCTCAGATTGAACCGCTCCTCCTCCAGCTCCGATTTTGTCTGCAGGAGCTCTTCTCGGGTCAGTTCTCTCATCTGTTCTTTTTTCATATCCTAAACCGGACCTTCCTTTTTCCAAAACCGCTAGATGGAAGTTCTGGTTACAAATTTCGTCTTTATGGGGAGCTTGGCCGAGGCAAGATCAAGCGCCTCCCGGGCCAGTCGCTGGGTGACGCCTTCCAGTTCAAACAGAATCCTCCCCGGCTTCACCACCGCCACCCAATGATCGGGAGCGCCTTTGCCCTTTCCCATCCGGGTCTCGGCAGGCTTGACCGTAACCGGCTTGTCGGGGAATATACGAATCCAGACCTTGCCTCCCCTCTTGATGTGCCGGGTGACGGCCACCCTGGCCGCCTCGATCTGTCTGTTGGTCAGCCAGGCGGGTTCCACGGCCTTGATGCCGAACTCCCCGAAGCTAATCTCCGAGCCCCGGTAAGCCTTGCCTCTTCTCCTGCCGCGCTGCTGCTTGCGGTACTTAACTCTCTTGGGCATCAACATAAAGCATGCTCCGCTTCAATCGGTTCTTCCCTGCCTACTCCTCTTTCCTGGGCTTCCTTCGCCGTCTCTTCCTATCCCCCTTTTTGCCTCTCCCCTCGGCCGTACGCGCTTCCCTGGGAGGCTTTCTCTCCGGTCCCTCCTCCCTGGGGGCGATCTCCTCCTTGGATGCCAGGACCTCTCCCTTGAAGATCCACACCTTCACCCCGATGCACCCGTAGGTGGTGTGGGCGGTGGCGGTGGCGTAGTCGATATCGGCTCGAAGGGTATGCAGGGGAACTCTCCCCTCCATGTATTTCTCCGTGCGGGCTATCTCCGCACCGGCCAACCTTCCCCCGCAGGAGATCTTTATTCCCTGAGACCCCGATTTCATGGCCGAGGTTATGGCTTTCTTCATGGCCCTCCGGAAGGAGACCCTTCCCTCCAACTGCTTGGCGATGCTGGTGGCCACCAGCTTGGCGGAGAGCTCCGGTTTCTTCACCTCTATGATGTTGATGGCCACGTCCTTCTTGGTGATCAACTGGAGCTCCTCTTTGAGCTTGTCCACCTCCGCCCCTTTCCTTCCGATCACGATCCCCGGCCTGGCGGTATGAATGTCCAGGGTGACCTTTCGGGGAGCCCTGATGATGTCCACCGCAGATATTCCGGCGTGCTCCAGCCTCTTCTCGGTGTATCTCCGTATCATCAGGTCTTCCTTGAGAAGATCGGAGAACTTCCTGTCGGAGAACCATCTGGAGCTCCAGGTTCTTATGATCCCTAACCTCAGTCCTACCGGGTTGGTCTTCTGTCCCAACTAAACCTCCTTGACCTCTCGGCTTTCGTTTGTCGGCGGCAGAGCTCGTATCCAGGCTCGCGGTCGAAAATGAAAGCCCGACAAGAAAACGACTCACCCTGGCCGATCATCGAGCTTCGATACCAGCCTGGTTACCGTCAAACGAGTCTCGAGTATCGGAATTTACCTGACCTTAAGATTCCTCCTCTTCACCGTCGGTCACCACGATGGTGATATGGTTGGTCCTTTTCCTTATTCTATATGCTCTCCCCATCCCCATGGCCCTGATTCTCTTCATGATGGGACCGCCGTCGACCAGTATCCTCTTGACCCGCAGGTCCTCGGCCTTGAGCTTGGCCGTGCCCTCCACGCTCAGGGCATTGGCGGTGGCCGACTTCAAGGTTTTCTCCAAGACCGACGCGGCGGCCTTGGGAGTGAAGGTGAGGATATTCAATGCCTCCTCCACGTTCTTTCCTCTGATGAGATCCGCCACCCTCCTAACCTTCCGGGCCGACATTCTGACGAATCTTGCTCTGGCTTTGGCTTCCATGATCTTTTCCTCAAGGCCTGTGCTTGCTCATGAGCAGACCTACTTCAGGGATGTGGATCTCTCCGTGATTCTTCCCGAGTGACCCCGGAAGATCCGGGTGGGAGCGAACTCCCCCAGCTTGTGTCCCACCATGTTCTCCGAGATATAGACCGGGATGAACTTGTTGCCGTTATGAACCGCTATGGTATGTCCCACGAAATCGGGGGTTATGGTGGACCGCCTGGACCAGGTCTTGACCACCCTTTTCTCCCGCGACTCGTTCATCGCTTCCACCTTCCTGGCCAGATGCTCATCCACGAAGGGGCCCTTCTTCAAAGACCTTGACATCCTCTGATCCACCTCCTATCGACTTTTTGGGTTGCTCTCAGGGCTGTTTTTCCTCAGCCTCGAACCTACCTTTTCCTCTTCTTGACGATCAGCTTATCGGACGGCCTCTTCTTCCTGGTCTTCAAACCCTTGGTGATCCTTCCCCAGGGGGTGCATGGATGTCTGCCCCCGGATGACCTTCCCTCTCCCCCTCCCATGGGATGATCCACCGGGTTCATTGCCACCCCTCTCACCTTGGTCCTCCGGCCCAGCCATCTGGTCTTGCCGGCCTTTCCGTAGCTTATGTTCTCATGATCCAGGTTGCCCACCTGTCCGATGGTGGCATAACACTCCAGCCTTACCAGCCGCACCTCTCCGGAGGGAAGCCGCACGTGGCCGAATTCCCCCTCCTTGGCCACCAGCTGGGCATAGGTTCCCGCTCCCCTGGCTATCTGGGCGCCTTTTCCTCTCTTCAACTCCACGTTGTGGATCATGGTTCCCTGGGGTATCTTTCCCAGGGGCATGGCGTTCCCCGGCTTGATCTCCGCGTTCTCGCCCGCCGTCAGGACGTTCCCCACCTTCAAATCGAGCGGAGCGATGATGTATCTTTTCTCCCCGTCCGCGTAATGCAGAAGTGCTATGCGGGCGGAGCGATTGGGGTCATACTCGATGGTGGCCACCTTGGCCGGGATGTTCAGCTTGTCTCTTCTGAAATCCAATATCCTCAGGAACCTCTTGCTTCCTCCCCCCCGGTGTCGACAGGTGACCCTTCCCTGGTTGTTCCGGCCGCCCCTCTTCTTCAGAGGAGCCAGAAGCGACTTCTCGGGAGTCGTGCGGGTTATCTCTTCAAAGGTCGAAACCGTCCTGAACCTGGAGGAGGGCGTAACCGGTTTAAACGACTTTATGGGCATCTGGTCTTACCTCAGTGAACAAAAAACCTCTGCTTGAATGGACTGTCCTACACGTTATCGAAAAGCTCTATGGTCTCCCCTTTTTTCAGCCTGACCACCGCCTTCTTCCAGTCCGGCCTTCTTCCTTCAAACCTTCCCAGCCTCTTGGGCTTCCCGTACATCCTCATGGTGGTCACCTGCTCCACGTTGACCTTGAACAGCTCCTGCACGGCATTCTTTATCTGGAGCTTGTTTGCCTTTATCTCCACCCGGAAGACGTACTTGTTCTGGTCCGCGCGCAGATTGGAGTTCTTCTCCGACACCAGGGGCATCAATATGATCTGTCTTGCGTCGCTCATGCGGCGAACACCTCCGTTAAGCTGTCCAAAGCTTTTCTGGTCATCACCAGGAAATCACAGGTCAAAAGATCATAGGGGTTGACCAGGCAGGCTCTCTTATGAACCAGACCTTTTAGGTTTCTAACCGACCTACGCAGATTATCGTCCTGGCCCTCGGAGAGAAAAAGGACCCTTGACCCTGCCACCCCTATTTTATCGAACAACTCCGCCATACTCTTGGTGCTGGGGGCCTCAAGGCTGACCTTTTCGATGATCTTCACCCTGCTCTCGGACGCCACCGAAGAGAGCGCCGAGATCAGCGCCTTGCGCTTCATCTTCCTGGGCATCTCCACGTGATAATCGCCGGGCCGGGGAGGAAAGGCTCGTCCTCCGCCCACCCAGAGAGGAGAGGTGTTGGATCCCGCTCGCGCCCGCCCGGTCCCCTTCTGCCGCCAGGGCTTGGCTCCTCCTCCCCTAACCTCCATCCGGTTCTTCTTCTTCACCGTCCCCTGCCTCTGGTTGGACTGATAGGCCTTTACGTACTGATGGACGGATGGAAGATGCGGGGTCTGGCCGAAAAGCTCCTCTTTCAGGGCCAAGGTGTCTTTCTGGTTTCCTTCCTGGTCAAAAATAACCGCGCTGCGCATGATCTTTCCTTAGACTGATGATTTCCTTATGGTCAAATATGAATTCCTCTTGCCCGGAACCGCGCCTCTTACCAAAAGCAGACTTTTCTCCGGGTCCACCCCCACCACCACCAGGTTTCTGACGGTGAGCTTCTCTCCCCCCATCCTTCCCGGCATTCTCTGCCCCTTGAACACCCGGGAGGGGTAGGAGCTTCCGCCTATGGAACCGGGAGCCCTGAGACGGTCGGACTGTCCGTGGGTCTTGGGCCCTCCGTGAAACTTGTGTTTCCTCACTCCGCCCTGAAAGCCCAGTCCCTTGGAGACGCCGGTGACGCTGACCTTCTCCCCCACCGAGAAAAGGTCGACTCCCAGCTTCTGACCCGGCTTGAACTTGGCCGCGTCTTCCGTTCTCATCTCCTTTAGGATCCTTTGCGGTTCCACCTTGGCCTTGGCGAAATGGCCCAGAAGGGGCTGGGTGACCAGCTTCTTCCTTTTCTGCCCGAAGCCGAGTTGGACCGCATCATATCCCTCCTTCTCCTTGGTCTTGACCTGCACCACCGGGCAGGGCCCGGCCTCTATGACCGTCACGGCGATGGCCTGTCCCTCCTGATTGAACACTCTGGTCATCCCGATCTTCTTTCCGACGATCCCTTCCATCCTCCAACTCCAAGAATCAGTGTACTGTGTACTGTTTACTGTCTGCTGTATCCGGCAAACTGCCGGCTCTGCTTTAGACCTTTATCTCCACGTCCACTCCGGCGGGCAAATCCAGCTTCATCAGGGCATCCACGGTCTGGGGAGTGGACCCATAGATGTCTATCAACCTCTTGTGAATGCGGGTCTCGAACTGCTCCCGGGATTTCTTGTCGACGTGAGGCGATCTCAATACGGTATAAACTCTTCTTCTGGTGGGCATGGGAACCGGCCCGGTGACCCTTGCTCCGGTCCGGGTGGCCGTCCTGACGATCTCCCGGGCCGATTTGTCCAGGGATCTATGATCGTATGCCTTAAGCCAGATTCTGATCTTCTGTCCGTTCATCCATTAATCCTTCGAGTTCGATTTTGATTACGGCAAAAAACCTCACATTTTTTGCTCAAAATCCTCACCCCGGGAAAAATCAGCGCAGGCGCCTGGATGCTGAACCTACTCTATCACCTCGGCCACCACTCCTGCTCCCACCGTGCGTCCTCCCTCCCGGATGGCGAAACGCAGCTCCTTCTCCATGGCTATGGGGGTGATCAACTCAACCTCCATGGCGATGTTG
>Ga0180438_10000378_pt1 | contig 88061 bp, 127 predicted proteins | sample SS_ome_12_FD_132455 | JGI IMG/M metagenome (GOLD analysis project Ga0180438, IMG submission 132455) | Hypersaline lake sediment archaeal communities from the Salton Sea, California, USA - SS_3_D_2 metaG | ecosystem: Environmental > Aquatic > Non-marine Saline and Alkaline > Hypersaline >... | reverse complement strand
CCAGCGCCTGTCGCAGCTGTGCCGCTGTCAGGTACATGCGCAGGTTGCCTTCTTCACGATGGCGCTGTGCTTCAAGATGCGCCTGCAGGTTTTTCATATCCGTCTGTAGTCGCTTGATGCACTCAATCATAGCGATGCGGTTGCGCTCGTCTTTTTGATCTTCGATACTCATTGGCCTCGGTCCTTTTCAAGTTGTTCGTTGCGCGCGTAGCACGGGTTGCCGTTTTCCAGTCGCAGGAAATACACCGGTCCCTTGCCGTCGTCTTCGTCCGGTCCGCTAATGTCGCAAATAACGCCACGCACTACGCCGTTGTAAATAACGCGCGACATGACAGGGAACAGCGCGATCGCGTCCCAGTATTTATCGCGTCCGTATGCGATCGCGGTTAACGCGTCGTGCATACACGTGTACCCCGGCATCCGGTTCCACAGCATTTGCACGAAGCCCCGTTCGGCGTCCGTTAGTTCGCCGGCCCAGTTCGGCATCTTCAACAGTTCGCGCGCGCGTTCAGTGTTCATCGTATTCGCTTTCCTTCTGCTGCATGATCAAGTCTTCGATCTTCTCGACGTCGTCTTCGATCAACGTCCACACGTCGACGTCTGCGACGCGTACGTCGCTGATCTCTATCGTTGCCGGTTCATCCGGTTCAAGCGGTACGCCGAATCTGTCGCGTGCGCCATGCGTCCCCGGATGGTACGTGTATTCGACAGTCATCGGCACGCCCTGAAATTCCAGTTCTGTTATTTCTGTTTGCATTTCGATGTCTCGCTGTTGAGCATCGCGCGCCAGTCGCCGCACGCGATAGATTTTTCGTCCAGTGTGAACAGGTCGATGTGTTCCATCACGATCGTGCGCGGTTCCGTTCGCATTCCATGTCGCAACGCATGGGACAACGCTTCGTCGTTCTTCAGCAGGTAGGCGGCAAGAACCGCCCACGCTGCCGAATCAATGCCGGTCGCCAGATGCACTTCGTCGAAGTGTATGCGTTCGCCGGTCGCCAGATTTTCCGCGCGTATGGTCACGGCTTTTTCCCCATGAATGACAGCGCTTCGTAGAAGTCGCAGACGGCGACCCTGAATTCCATCGTCCGCACGTATTGCGTCGACGAGTATGCCCAGCGGATCGCCTTCGCTGCGCACAGGCTGACGCGGTCACGTCCCATGTACGGGTCGGCTTCGAACAATGCCTGCGCGACAAGCCTGACGTATGTCTTATTGACGCGCGCCATTATATGTTCCCGATTAAATCACGCGCGTCTGAATACGTGCGGAAGTCGACGCGGTGAACGATAACCCTGTCGCCGCGCGTCGCTGCGCCGCGCCACAAGATGATGTAGTACGCGTCGGCATCTACGCCGCCTTCGTGCGCGCCACTTTGTACAGCATCCCAGCCGGTGACGTGGTCGCTATTGAAGCCAAGATCATCGATAAACTGCAGAATTTCGCCGTTTGTTTCGTGCATGTTCGTGTCCTCTATTAGTCAGTGTAGCGGATGCGCTGCACGCGTACCGTGCGGCGGCTGCTTGTGTAATTGCCGAAAACGATCACGACGCTGTCGCTGACTTCTTCGGTGTTTTCCAGCGTGACCCCGTACTTCGTGGAAGTCTTGCCGTCGGACCGGCGGGCGTCGGCTTCCTTCAGAAGCTTGCGCAGATCGGCAGCATGGCGCGGCGTGATGTTGCCCTTGAAAGACCAGATCGTTTCGCCCTTGCGTTCTTCGACCTTCGCCCTGTCAAGGATCCATGCCAGCGCTTTGTTTTCCAGTACGTTCATTGTCGTGTCCTCTATCCTTGCCGGCCCGAAGGCCGGCGCTGTGGCTGCTTACTTGGCGATCGCCTTGGCAAGATGGTTGAAGAAGTGCATCACGTTGCCGTTCATGAAATCGATTTTGACGATCATGGTCTTGATCTGTGCCTGTTCGTGCTTCGGCGCGATCTTCATGTGCTCGACGACGACTTCGAGGGGGATCCAGTTCGTGCCGCTTGTGCCTTCGACCTCGAAGGTATAGTCGCGGTTCAAGCCTTTTTCGTCGATGAAGGTGTCGATGTAGGTGTTGAAGTTCATTGTCGTGTCCTTTTGTCGTGGTGTTTGCTGCTTCAGTAACTACAGATTACGACTTGCCCGCATAAATGTCAACCACTTTTTGCAGATTTTTTTATTATTTTTATTTCTGCATAAAAGTCAATCAGTTAGCGATGCCGACACCCTTGCCTTCGGCGTGATTCCGGGCGTCCATTTCGCTGTCGAAGGTCGGAAACTTCATCGTGTAGGCGTTGCCCTGCGCATCGTGCCAGACGCGCCCGCCCATGATGTCGGAAGTCGTCGGCTGTGCCGGGTATCCCAGCGCTGCCGGCAGCGTGCCCACGAAGCCCCAGCGGCCTGACGGATGGCGGATAACGTGTACGCCCAGATCCCGTGATATAACGTCGTATGCGTTCATAGTCGTGTCCCCTTAGATGCGGTCCAGTGATTCGGCGAAGCCGTCGATGTCGGCCAGCGCTTCAGCGGCCAGCGCTTCTTTGCTGGCGATCCATGCGCGGGTAGCGGATGCGACGACGACTTCAGGATGCTGCGCGATGGTGTCGGCGTCTACGCGGCTGGTGATGAAGTCAACCAGATCGGCGACGGCGTCGGCGTCAAGGTTGTGGTCAGCTGCGAATTTGTTGATCAGGTCCATGTTCGTGTCCTCAGTTCTGTAGTTTTGCTTCAGTGTGTCTTCACTATATGGGGTATCGGCATAAATGTCAACCCCTTTAGCGAAAAAAATCCGGCGACTGGCAGAAGGCGAGGACACGACTCCGAAACCTTCCGGGGATCCAGCTGCCGGATAGTGTCTACAGTATAACATCGACCAGTGAGGACGCGCCAGACTCCGCTACAGCGTTCAGCAGGGCAGACAGGTATTCGGCGTCCGGGTGCGCGTCGCGCGGCGGATACAGCGCTTTAGCGGGCGTCAGAAGCCAGCGAATGAAGTGCAGCTTCAGCAGGTCCGGTACGTCGTGCATTCCAATCATGTCCAGCTGCAGCGCTGACAGGATCGCGTGTTCCAGCCCGAAGAACATGATTTCCTTGATCGTGTTTTCGCTGGTGTAAACCTCGATGTCATGTATCAGCCGATCATTCAGCAACAAGCCGTCGTTTGCGACATACATCAGATCGCAGAACGCGCCCCGGATTGTGTCGCGCGGCTGTTCCTCGAAGATCTGCACCTTGCCGAATCCGTCGAACTTGGAATACGTGGTATTGAACGCGTCTATTTTTGCGCGATCCTTTTCGACCACGTTCACCGACTTGACGTCCGGCTTCTCCGCGATCGACGCCGTCAGGTAGCCGTTACCGATGCCAGCGATCACGACGTGCCCCGTTGCAAGATACACAGGCAGCGCCGCCGCCTGTACTGTCTCCGGTGCCAGCGTAAGATCGCCGAAGTGCACTTCGCGCCCGATCCAGTATGTCGCCCCGTACGCGTTAGGAAAACCGCTGTATCGTTCTTCCAGCTGCGCCAGCGCGCGTTCTTCAGCCGGCTGCACGTTGTGCAGCCTTGGCTTCGATAAACTTCAGGTAGTCGTCAGCGTTTGCGCGCCCGTGTTCCATCTTGATGACGTGGTAGCGTGAACAGCGAAACTCTTTCGCCGCCTTTTCCATAGACAGGTTGATGCGTCGGCGAAGAATCGTCGCGCGCTCGCCGGCTTTCAGGTTGCGCACGTAGCGAAACTGTCGCGCTACTTGTTTCGGCGGTTCGATCACGTCACTTTCCCAGCGCGACACAAGTGTCTGTGTCACGTTGTGCGACTTGGCGAAGTCGTCCTGCGTCATGTCTTCACGACGCCGCCCGATCATGATCTTCTCGCCTGTTGTTAGCTTGATCTGCATAAAGCACCCCTAAAGTGTTGCCAGTCTATGCGCGTTTTATAATGCGCCCTGCTTACATCATACCAGTGCTGTCGCGTAAGTGTATCGACCTTTAGTGCTACTGGTGCACTGAACAAAAAGTATTCACGCGCGACACGAACAAACAGCCACGCATTACCGCCAGACAGCCAGCGGTTAACTAACCACTGACGCTGGCAGTCCTTGAAGTGATTTAACCGCACAGGCGTAGACGCGCGCTTCGGCCATTCATGCAGCGCCTTTAGTTCGATCCACACTTCGTTCGAATCGAAACAGCCGTTCACGTCGGGCGTGCCTTCGTCTACGGCGTTTTCTAACCGTATCCAGTGTTCGCCCTTACGCGACAGGTTGTCGCGCATGTACGCCCACAGCGACGATTCAGCCACGGTTCACGTGATCGACGAACGTCGTCTGCAGATTGTTTATCCACTCGAAAACAGACGCCCCGATAAAAATCAGGACTGCCATTAAGAGAAGAAATTTCAATATGCGTTTTGTATCCATTCCCGTCCACCTTATCCTTGTCACTTTGTTCCCCTGCTTTCTCTCTCCGACGCTAACGCGTCAAAAACAGGCGTATCTCTGTACCGAATGTCGCATACGTGAACCTGTTAATGTATTTCATGTCGCGTTCGAAGTCTTCGACAATCAATACGACTGCAGGTTTTCTCTTTGTCATGCGTGCATAGTACAACGCCTGACCTATCGCTTCCGCCCACTTGTCGGCGAAGTCGAATTCTATCGCGTAGAACACGCCGTCGATCTGTGCCATGCAATCAACGCGTGTCGCATCGCGTAACCTGTATTCCGTCACGCTGTCCGTGCCGTGTCCTGCGCACCAGTTCGTCTGATAATACCGTTCACTGTTAAGTCGTGCCGCTTCAGTGTCGCACCAGCCTGCAAACAATAAACACGCGATAAAAATATTACTAAGCGCCTTCATGATGCACCACTTCGTTTTTATCGTTGCCGATCTCTTCAAGATAACTTTCGAACCCGTCCTGATAGTGTTCCTTGACAGGACTGTTACCGAATCCGACTAATACCTGCGCCTTGCACTTTGGGCAGATGAACTTGTCGCACCTGTAAATCTGGTACGGTTCGTCGCGCTTCGAGTACGTTACCCAGTGCGCGCCCGTTTTCTCGCACTGCATTTCGACATTGCATATTCCGCATACTGGCCGCATGTTATCACCCTTCTATCTTTTTCATCTGTGCAATCAGAAACGCGGTACACTCTGCATTCCCGAAGCACGCTTCAACGCGTATCGCACCGCGCAAGTATGACTTCTTATCTTCATTCGTCGGCAGTTCTGTTAGACGCTGCAGTACCTTCTTTTTGTACTCCTGCGTAGTTCTGTTGTTCACGTTTCGTTCTCCCCCGCTTCTTTCGCGTGTAGTCGCTCCTTCCAATCACTCCCCGGTTCATATTCAAACACCGCGCACCGGTTCGGAAACCCGGTGCGCCCGTCCGCGCAAAAGTATTCGCCGTCTTCGTATCGAAACGCGACACACGACCAGCAGTTACTGCTCCGCGATACGTTCACTTAGATGCACGATCCCTTTAGCAAGCACGTCGGTCCGCGCGTACAGTATCGAAAGCCGTTTTCGAATCCAGCGCACTTGTGTCGCGTACGCCGGACTGTCGCGGTAGACTTCGTGCTTGCGCAATTTCTGCAGCCGCACTTCCAGCGCGGCAATTTCCTTGAAGTCCTTTTCGATCAGTTCACATCGACGCCGGCGTTCGATGATGAAGAACGGAACGTCGGCGGCGTAGCTGTTTTCCTGTAACATTGTCACACCATCTTCGATTCGATGCGCGCGATACTTCTGCGCATACGCTTGACGAAGTCCATTAGCAGCACGATGCGTTCGAGATAATACACCGCTTCGGGACTGCCGGCATCCAGTGCGCGACGCTTTTCGTGGTACGCACTGATCGTCCGCAGCGCCTGCTTCCGTATCTTCCGCCGTCGTTCCAGTTCTTCTTCAAAGAACGACGGCGGCACATTATACACTAAGCGTTCTTTTCCCATGTCAGCACCAGTAGGTCCGTTTCCAGTGTTTACGCGGCATCGACGAAAGCTTACCAGCAACGCCGCCGTTGTTTGCGACAAAACCATTCCAGTGCGCTTGTACCCGTTTGCGGCTGGAACTGCCGTCAAGTTCGTGCGTACCGGTCGGCCCGGTCATGCGGAACTTCACGCGCGTGAATTCCTTTTCGTTGTAGACCTGTCGATCGCTGTCGCGTCCGTAATCCGTATGGAAGTAATGGTTCACGTCATACACGACTTCGATCTTGCAGCCCGTGTCCGGCGTCAATGGTTCGTCCCAGTATTCGACCTTGTCGTATCCTACGTTCATTATCGTGTCCTCTATTAGTCGTTCCAGCAGTCGTTCAGTACAGTGATCAGGCGCGTCCCCGGCATCGTGGTCAGCTTGCCGCCGGCGTAGGTTCCGATCTTCTTATTGCTACCGGTGCCCCACTCGACGATGTATCCACCCAGTGCGCGTTCCTTGCGGATGCGGACGACCTTCGTGATGTCTTGGCTACCGCGTGTTCCGTGTATGGTAAGTTCTTTCATCGTCGTGTCCTCAGTGCGTTCGTTCAGTGTAGGTATAGATTATCGAACGTCTGCATAAATGTCAACACCTTGCAACAAAAAAATTCAATTATTTTTTAATCTTCACGAAAGTCAACGGGTTAGCCGGCCCGAAGGCCGGCTTTCTGTGGGTTAGTAGGTGATGTTCGCGACCATTTCGTGCCAGCCTTCGACGGTCGCCGGGTAGCCAGCGTCGCGGCACTGCTTGCGCATGTGGGGTTCAAGATAGCCCTTCCCCATCATGATGTTAAGCGGGGATTCATCCCGTTCGAGCGCGCCCAGATACTCTTCGACGGTGAAGTTCTTCACCATGAAATTGACCCATGACTTCCACGCCCTGTTGTACTTGAAGCGTGCGATGAATGCAGCCTTCGGAAGACCGAAGCGGGTCGGATGGCAGCGCTCGCCGTTCTCGCCGTAGTAGGTCGTATACACGCCCTGCTCGCCTTCGTAGGTCAGATACATGCCGTCCCAGTTGAATTTGTCTTTGTCGAAGTTCATTGTCGTGTCCTCAGTGGTGTGTTGTGCTTCAGTGACTACAGTATCCAGTTTGTCGGCATAAATGTCAACCCCTTTAGAAAAAAAATTTTAGAGATCTTCCATCGTCCCCCAGTTCGGCCCGCGCTCGCCGTCCACGACGACCGGGATCTTCAGCTGTATGCAGTTTTCCATGATGTCGACCAGTTCCCGAAAACCTTCTGCAGCTTCCTGTGTGCCGCTGTCGCTGAAGTTCAGTTCGTCGTGGACCGTGATCAGGGGGATCCCTGTCGCGTCGAATACGCCGGCCCTGTGCGCGTCACGCATGGCTTTCTTCATCATGTCAGCGGACGATCCCTGCAGGACCGCGTTCAGTGCCGCGTGTGTGCCGGCGCGCTGGATGTTCGACCCGTATTCCCTGATCGCGTCTTCCTTCGGCAGCGGTTTCATTTTGTCGCGTTCGGCCTTGTCCATGAAGTTCGCCGATTCGAACAGATCGAAACGCCGACGCCGACCGAGTACCGTCTTCACGTACCCGCGATTCTTTGCCGTGCTGATTGCAAGGTCGTACGTCTTCTTCACGAACGGGACGCCTTCGTGGTACGCCTCGAACAGCGGCGTCGCTTCCTTCACGGTCATGCCAAGATTTGCAGCCAGTGCTGGCACGCCCATCCCGTAGCACAGCCCGAAGTTAATGTTCTTCGTCGGCTTGCGGTCCAGCATGATCGCAGTTATCACGTGGATAAGTTCGCGCGTCATCTGGTGATAATCTGTCTTCGGATCCTTGCGATAACGTTCGCGCGCTTCGTCTGCACCGGGACCGACAGCGAAGTGTGAAAGCAAGCGATATTCGATCTGCGAGTAGTCATAGCGACGCCAGTACGGATCGCCGGGATCTGGAATAAACAGCGAACGGATAAGCGGCCCGATAATCTTGTCGCGTGATGGTATGTTCTGCAGGTTCGGGTTCGATGAACTGAAGCGCCCGGACACTGTGCCGTTTTCGTCACCGCGTAACGGATGGAACTGCGCGTGTATGCGGCCATTGATCACGCTGCCCAGTATGTGCCCGTCGATGAACGTGCCGATCGTCTTGTCCAGACTGCGGACCTGTACGATCATCTGCGCAAGTTCGCTTTCGTGATTTTCCAGCCACGCCTTCGTGAACGACGGCTTCTTCGTTTTCGCTGTGTGCGGGTAGTGTATGCCTTCGGCATCGAATGCACGCGCGATAGTTTCTGCTGCCCATACGTCGACCGGCGCGCCCGCCATCTTGTTCAGCTTCTTCTGCAGTTCCGCCTGTTGCCCGCGCATCGTTGCGCGTACTTCATCCGCGCGATCGACGTCGACTGCGACACCGTGCCAGCGCATTTCCAGCAGCAACGGCAGCAGATCCGTTTCCAGCTGAAACAGTTCCAGCAGTTCCTGCTTTTCAAGTTCGCGTCGCTGCAGATGCCAGATGCGCAGCGGAAGATCGACGTCGCCTTCAGCGTACGGACCGACCAGCTGCACCGGTGCGCGATAAATATTCCCGGCCTGATCTTTACGCGTGAACTTTCCGCCGTACGTATCCGCCAGCCAGTGATACAGATCGTTGTCTTTCTTTCCTTCGTTCAGCCACTGACGCGCCAGCTTTTCCAGCGCGTAGGAAAACGCGTTTTCGTCTAGCAATGCCTGCGCGCTTTGCACGTCGATCAGATCGCCGGCAACGTTCACGCCGTCAGCGCGCAGCATCGATACGTCGTACATCAGGTTCGCGCCGATCTTCGGTTGATGCGGACGCGACAGTTCTTCGCGCGCCCAGCGAAGCACCATTTCCGGGTCCATGTTTTGATGCCCGAATTCGTGCCGCATGGGGAAGTACCAGCGCCCGCCGTCGTCGGTGCCGACCGCGATGCCGACGATCTTGCCGTCGCCGCGTATGTCGCCGGGTCCGTCCTGCTTCAGTCGCTTGTCCTTGGTTTCGACGTCGATCGCGATTTCCTTCGCGGCATCCAGCCGGGGAAATTGTTGCGGCGGCGTCCAGCCTGTGTCGGGAACCTTCGCTGCCAGATCTTCACGCGACAGCAGCATACCCTGTTCGCCCTTCATTGATCGCGTACGCCCATGATCGCCCCGTCGATGTTCGACTTGTTCGTGAAACCCGACGCCGACGGATACGCCTTCACGTCAAGATGTGTCGCAACGCGCAACACGCGCGCCAGTAGATCCGCGCGCCATCGGCTATCTTCTTCCGGCAAGCCGTTGACCTGAACGAACGCGTCAGCGTCCCCGCTTTCGTTGTGGTACGCGCTGACGACACCGCCGCCGATTTCGATACACGGGAACGACTTCTCACAGAACGGCGTCAGATCTTCCAGTGCCTTCAGAAGCCCGTCAGGGACCGCTGCAGCGTCCCTGCAGTCAGGGACAACCCTGTCAAGGTCAGGCACGTCGCCGGCGTTATACAGCGCCGTGCGCAGCCATACGTCGCCTATTTTGAACGTCGCCGAACTGTCCGACGCCCGGATCGCTTCGATCGGCTTATTGATTCGCAGCAGTTCATGAACGGCGGCATCGGGCAGCGCCAGCGCCAGCCCCGGATCCAGATCATCTTCGAAGATCCGCACCATCGTCATGCCGTCGGTGCCGTAGATGTAGCCCTTGCGTATGACGACGCCGCGCATCCAGATCCGCCCGCTTTTCTTGTCGGCAGAAAACGCGCTGGCGATCTTCAGCGAATCGATCAACCCGTGTTCGAGTGTGTACTTCTCGCCTTCAGGAAACTGTCGCGGGAAGTTAATCGACGGGACCAGCGGGATCGATGCCTTGAAGCCCTTAGACGTCACCTGAAGCCGTTTCGCCGTAGCCTTGACCTGTGCGTCGTCCCGCTTGTTAAGCGCCGCCAGCAGCTTGTCAGCCGGGACACAGATGCCCTGCAAATCGAACGGCGATGGCATGTCGACAGCGACGGCGTTATTGACGACCTGCATCCGCGACGGACCGTCGTCTGCGACGCGATAAAACAGGACGCAACGCAACGCGTCATGTTCTGCTTTGTTGTTCACGACAGCCTTGATTATTTTCTTATGTAGCGCTTCCATGTGTCAGTCCTCGAACTTGTCCAGCGTGCAGTTGAATATACCCGGACCGTCGTCCACGGTAGACGCCGCGACACAGATGTGATCGAAGTCCAGCTTGTCATCGTCGACCAGTCCGAACGGCATCCCGGTTTCTGTCGCGATCGCCATGCGGAATTCGTTTATCGTGAAATCCTCCGACGCTGCAGTAGCTGCTTCGTATGCGTACTGTACATTGTCACCGTACAAGTAGACACCAGTATCTTCTTCGACCCACAGCTGCTTCGCGTGCACGATGTTATCGTCTTCGACGTCGTACGGAAACGCCGCGACGTCTGTTATTGTTCGCTTGTTATTCTTTCTCCCCCAGCTTACCCGACCGGCGACGATGTACGGATCATCGCCGAAGAAGTATGGAAACACCACCCACGACCCGACGTGTACAGCTGACAGCTGCCAGTGCCCGCCATTATCGCTGCCTGTCAGTTCGTTAAGGTTCAGCAAGCAACGCCTGTGCATTGCTTCGTATAGCGCACTGCCCACAGTCGGAAGGTTAGCCACGATGTTGTCCCCTGTAATAGATCGGGCGGATAGGGTTATAGCGCTACACGTCTGTAGCTGCGTGCAGGGATCAGACTTAACTGATCCCACCCCTAACTAGCACGCGTTCATCGCCCGAATTCGTTAGTCCCTGAATATCGGCGCGTCCATTCCTGCCGGCAGTACAAGGTAGTATTTGCCTGCGCGGAACTGACGCCCGTACCCCTTGCGAACCAGATTGTGATCACGCCAGAAACGCTTCGGATCAGGGTAGTCAGCGACTTTGCAAAGTTCTTCTATTGTAGCACCGTTAGCCAGCGCCGCGACGACTTTGCCGATCCGGCTATTGCGACGCAGCGGCTTGACTTCGGCAACCTTTTCCAATGCGCCGACGTCCTTCGTTGCCTTCATCGAAATCGTACGATCGACGAACTGTGTGCGCGTCATCTTGTCGGCCAGCATAGCGATCGCCTGCACCTTGTTTGTGTCGACGCTGATATGGCTTTCGTCAGATTCGCACAGGTTGTTATACAGTGCGACAATCTGTCCGATGGTCAGCGGGTTCAGGTCGTCGCGGTTAGCGTCTGCGATGTACCAGTTGAACTTCATGCGCCGCGCCATGTTGCCGGCGGCTGCACGTGTCGCAAAACGCGCCTTGACCTGCAGGGTGTCCAAGTTAATTAAATATGTCGGCATGTTCGTGTCCTCTAAGGTTGTGGGGCGTCCCTGCCCCGTTGTAGTCCGTTGTGATTAGGCGACCAGCTTCAGTGCCATGTTATGCGCTTTCTGCTTCATGCGATTGCCATCGCCGAACCAAGCACTGTTCATGCGGTTGTCGATCGTGCGTGTCTTGCGTTCGTGATCCGTGAACCGGGACACTGCATTGACCAGACCCCATGCTGTACCGCGTGCGCTGACCGTATCCTGACCGACACCATTGTGGAAGATGTCAACCATCGTAGCGATGCGACGCTGCACCTTGTTGTCCTCGACGTTGAAGCCTTCGTCTTCGGTGTCGTAGAACAGATCGACAAAGAATTCGACGATTTCCTTCTTGCCGACCTTGCGATCAGACAGCGCTTCGCTTTCTTCGATGTAGCGGGTCCACTCTTCGCTACCGATGTTCAGCTGCTTCTTCACAGTTTCAGCATCGAACACAGTGTGGTGCGGAATGCGGATGTCCGCCTTCTCGCCGTTCTCGCCGACTGCGAAGCGGAACGTGTTCATGCAAACAACACGAACAGAAGTTTCCGTCGCGATCGTCGACATGCGACCATCGTATGAAGTCGCCAGCATGATGTAGCGCAGCAGCTGGTCTTGACCCTTCAGACGGAATTCGTCGCCGGTCTTGGCAAGCGCCCAGATCCGCTGACCGCCGCGAAGACTGCCGGCTGTTTCCATGTTGAAGCCGTGCGCTTCGATCAGTGACTTGTAGAAGTCGATCACGTCACGCGGCTGCACAATGTTGTAGCCTTCGTCGACTACGGACAGCACCGCCTTCGTATCGTCGCGAACCAGAACCTGCCGGCTGGGAACTTCCAGCGCGTCGCCGGTATCGGGATCCAGATACATCGCCGGCGCGCCGATAACGTTGTGATCCAGACCGGCAGCGATGCGCCACTTGTCAAGATCCGCGTCGGCATCCATGGGAACGCCTAGCCCGTGCCACGGGGTGTCGCCGAAGTATGCGATGTTCGCCCTGCCGTTACTCATATCGATTTCTGCTGACATTGGTCTTACTCCTTGTGTTAGTTCTGTAGTTTGTCGTGTACTGCAGGGACTACATTACGACACGAAGGAATAGATGTCAACACTTTTATGAAATTTTTTTCACGGCGTTTGCGACATATAAAGAAAATGGGACGACGGCGCGGGCATCGAAAATGCACCGCCGCCCCCGTAACTAGGCGCGACGCCTGCGACGTGTCTTTGTAATACGCGAAACAGGTTTCGGAAGGATCGCGTCCATCCGGCCTTCCCAAAAGCGCAGCGTTTCGGTGCGGTCAAGAATGTCCGCCGCGCTTCGCCCCTGCCAGTAACGCGTAAAATCATAACAACGTCGACACAACCCGCGCGCGATAACGTCTTCGCTATAACATCCGGGCATCCTGCACGATTGCTTGTCACTCATAGTTCTGTCCTCTATCTAGTTCTGTGGTTCTGAATTTGCGACTGTATCGTCGCCCTGCTTAAAAGTCAAATGTCGTAGTATTCATTCCCGATCGGATCCAGCACGAACAGGTTGTGACGTGCGCGCGTCAGCCCCGTGTAGAAGACGCGATGCTCGTCGTCCGGTGACAGGTCATAACTTTGACGCGTTCGATATGTGATGTCAGTACACAGTACGACGTTGTCTGCTTCGCCGCCCTTCACGCTGTGAATCGTCCCGGTGTAGATGCGCGGTTCGTCCGTTAGCTTTTCACCGTTGCGCAGTATCGACTGGTAATACTGTCGCGTCGCGTCGCCGATCGTCAGCAGCTGGTCGTACCACGGCAGTTCGAAGTTCACACCGAAGCGCTTCACGTCGTCGCGTGTAACGTGTTCGTCGTCTTCCACATGCAGGTCGATGCGGTTGTGTCCAAGGTAGCCGTTAACGTGTTCCAGTGCGTGCCCTGTGATGCCTTCGCCCTTGCGCAGTGCTTCGTATAAAATTATCGCGCGCACTTCGTCTTCGTCGACCGACGACTTTCGCGTCGTCTTGTACGCGTAGCCAAGCAGTTCGATCTGGTGCCTGAAGTCCTGCAGGAAGTGATGCGAGCGCGCGAGAAACATCCACGTCCCGTTCGCAAGATCGAACTCTTCGTCGACCGTCGCGCGTATCACGTTGCCTTCGTGCCCTGCCGACTGCCAGTTCTTCGCGTAGCGACGTCCAATGCGTTGCGACACTTCGTTCGCCATGTCGAAGATCGGACCGGGCAAGCGGTAACTGACCGGCAACACTTCCGGCGCGTCGCTGATCTGCAGGAAGTGATTCACGTCAGCGCCTGACCAGCGGTAGATCGCCTGATCGTCGTCGCCTGCGACATAGATTTCAGGGACGTTGCGGAACATGTGCTGCGCGACCTGCCACTGCTTCACCGACAGATCCTGCGCTTCGTCAATGATCACGACGTCGAGATCAAGCGGTTCGCAGTTGTCGACGAAACGGTCCAGCATGTCGTCGAAGTCCAGCTTGAACATGTCGCGCTTGTAGTGCTTCAGGGAATCCGCGAAGTATTTCAGCGCGTGCCACTCCACGCCTTCCCCTGTCGCGTGCCACGCTTCTTCCAGCGACGTGCATGTCGCCCGTGCATAGCTGACGATCTGCAGCATCTTGGACCCGTCAGCGCCTGCAGGGATCGGTCCTTCGGCATCCGTGAATGAATTGAACCCCATCCCGACAAGGTTGCCGAAGTCGCGGTAGTCGCGGTTCCCCATGACTTCGCTTTTCGTTACGTTCGCGTGCGCGTACGCGATAGAATGCAGCGTCCTGAAGTATGGCAGCTGGCTGCGGTCGAAATCGAAACGCTTCGCCGCGCGTTCCGCTGCTTCGTTTGCAGCCTTGCGTGTGAATGACACGAACGCGATACGCGACGGATCGATACCGCTGGCGATCTCTTCTTCAACGATCGACAGCAGCCGCGTCGTCTTGCCGGTCCCCGGTCCGCCCAGTATAAGCCGCATCAGAACGCGGTTTCCGGTAGCCTTGCAGGGTCGTGATCGCCGTCCTGCGTTACGAATTCAGGTACGGACCAGCAGCGAACGTTCTTGCCCTTCGCCTTGAACTGTCTGTTCGTGATCGATGTCCGTTCCTGAAGTACGCCGAAGATCTGGTTATCCTTCAACGTTCGGAACTGTTGCTGGTGCAGGTACTTCTTGAAGTCGACGCCACGGAACAGGGTGCGACCTTCTTCTGTCCATGGCTTGCCCATCAGGATTTCTTCGCGAACGCGTGCCTGTGCGCGTGTCGTGCAAAACTGTTCGAGGTGGTACATTAACTGGCCGGCTGGACTGGCGTCGTCAGGCGCTTCGATTATGTTTACTTTTTTCAGAAGCCCCTGAATTAGATTTGTCCACGCCTTGTTCCCGATCTTGTGCGGCAATTCGTTCAGCTTTTCCATGCAGCGCTTGCCTAGTAACGCTTGCGACATTAGTTCTTCGGTCTGTAGTTGAATGCGAACCCCGTTGATCGTCACGATCCACAACGGCGGGTCGGTGATAATCTTGTCGAGTGCGTCGATCATGATACCGGGATCGGTAGGTTCGCCGCCGCCGATACCGAACTGTCGCTGTTTGCATATCGACTTGTTGCAGTAATTACATATAGGGGAAACTTCGCACCGGTAAAAATAGTCTTTCTTGCTTAGTGTTTTTTCGATCGTTGCGACTTCGTTATACGGCAACGGTTCGGACATGTACTTGTTGTTGTACTCGTTCAGCAGTTCCTGCCAGTCGCCATCCGGTCGAACCAGATGTGCATATACGCCCATGTTGAACAGCGTTTCATTGCGCCCGCCTTCCGGGACGCCTTTCTTTGCGAGTGCTTGAAGGCACGGCGGTCCGTCAGGGAATGGCGCGTCGGGATCCGCTTCGACTTTTATCGCGCTGATCGCGTCCGGTGTCAGCGCTTTCGCTTCGCAGTAGTCTAGGAATTCATTGACGTCGTAGATCGGTTTGCCGTTCTGCATACCGTAGCGCACGGTACGTTCCGCGTCGAAGTACGGCATGTTCAACCAGTTCCCGACGTCGCCGTCGTCAATGGTTGATTGCTTCGGGAATATTTCCGATCCTTGGAAATCTAGGTTATCGCACAGGATACCCAGCGCGCGACGCATTTCGCTCGCCGGCACAGGTTCCGTCGTGAACAGGAAAAGGTGCGCGCCGCCTGACTTGCTGCGACATGCGACAAGCGGACTTTTTCGTTCGTGCAGTACACGGCTAATATGCGCAGGATCGAAGTCGCGGTATTCATCGATGTCGATGCTGCCCCACGTGCACATATCGTCGCCCATTATGGGAACGATGCCGATGCCTGTTTCGCCCTTCAGGTGCGCGGTAACTTCCTTGACGCCCCAGCTATCCTGACGCGTCATCGCCTGCCCTTCGGCCTTCCCCTTCGAACTTGTCTTGCCTGTTAGCTTGTATGTGCCATACGCACGATCCAGCCCCCTAAAAATACGAATAAATCTTTCCGCAGTTTGTTCGATGCCCATAGTAAAAAATGACGCGCCCGGAATCGGGCGCGCCCCTTCGCTGCTGTTGTTGTTTAGAAGCCGGGAACATCCCCTTCTTCGTCGTCGTAACTACCCGCGCCAGACACGGTGCCGCCCGAAGGTTCGTCCATGTCATGCTGCACGGTAGCAGCGCCAGACTTGACGGCGTCACGGAACGCGCGCGCTGTCTGGTAGATACGCTGGTCGTCAGCGCTTTCTTCGTCAAGGAAACGAAGGTGCGCGATCTTCCAGCCCGACCACGACCCCTGATCATTCGATTCAGGTACGGTCGTGCACTTGAACACACTGGCAAACATCGCCGGGTTGTACAGTTGTCCGTCCTTGCGCTTCTTCAACAAGTTCTGCATCTGTGTCATCCAGCGCTTCGACTTCTTCTGCTGCGTCGAAGACATTGTCACGACACACGGATGCGTCGCCATGTTTTCATCGACACGCAGAACGTAATGTATACGCGTGTCTACCAGCTGGTTTCCTGTCGTCTGAAGTATGTCGCGATTTTTTTCATCGCGTTCGCACTTCTTCAACAGTTCCACGCCTTCTTCCGGTGGATACTCCGCAACGAATCCGCCGCCGTCTTCGCGCTTCTTCCATTCAACGAACACGCGCCGGTAATGACACGGGACAAGATTAACGCCTGTTTCCTTGCCTTCGAATGTCTCTTCCAGTACGTTGTCGAAGAACTCGCCAGCGCGTGCGTCTTCGATATACTCGCCTTTTGTTTCGTCAAGCTGCGGCGACATTTTTTGCAGGATACGAAGGAAAGGAATCGCAAACGAATCGCGATCCGCTTCTTCGAAGCCGGCACCGGCATCGTCTTCAAATGACACAGCGCCTTGTACCAGTGCTGTTTCCTTTGCTTCTGCTATTTCTGTTTCTGGCATTTCAATTACTCCTTGAAGGTGTCCGCATTTTTATCGCGCTGCGAACTTCGACGCGTGTTACTTGATTACAGACTGCGTGACAAAATGAACGCCGAACAATTCCAGCGGAACGTCAACACCGTTCGCGATCATTTCCTTGATAGCAGCCTTCACGGATCCAGTGTTCACTATTTCGGTTATGCTGTATTCACTATACCCGTTCGATTCTAAAAACTTTGCGAAGTTTTCCGCCGCGTTACGATCGCCGCGATCGAATACGTATTCGATGTCGGTCTTCACTAGCGACGCGTGTTCATTATCGATCAGCCACTGACATGCCGCCGCTTTGTTCTTATTCGCGATCGATGCGTACATGTCTTCGCGTATTTCAACGCGTGACCCATCCTGCAGAACGACCTGCGACAAACCGATTTCCTTCATTAAGTCGGGCAGATCTTTTTCGCGTGTCGTACGCAGTTCATTCTTCGCTTTCTTTAATTCTTCTTCCAGCAGCGTGACGCGCTTTTCCTGTTGCTGCTGCATCTTGGCAAGGTTCGCGACGCGCTTCAGATCGTTGTCTGTATAGCTCGCGTTATCGCTGAACGAATCTTCTTCAAAGCTTACTGTGTCCATGGTCTTAGCTCCTGATGTTTATTTGCGTCGCTATGTAACGGCGCTGCCTGCCGTCCCATATCAGCGTCTTATAGCGGCCCCTGTTGTTATCATGTGCAACGCATGTCGCTGCGCTGAACGCGTTAGGATCGCCGCACGAAACGATGTAGTCGTCGTCGCTGAAGTCTTTCATTTTCTGCTTCAATTTCTGGACCCACGGTGCCGGCGATAACATTACCTTCCCCGGCGGCAGCAGAACTACTATTTCGCCGTAAGCGCTCGCTGGTGTCAAGTCTATTGTGGCTTCGAATTCCCCTGTCTGTTTGTTGCGACGTGTTGGTATTTGCGGTACGTAAACAATCGGCCTTTTATCCATGGTTACAATGCGTCCAGTACGGTATCAGAAAGTCTCTGTTTGTCTAGTAAAATCGATGTAATTCTATCGTCAATTGTGCCCGCTGCTTGCAGGTCGACGTAAGTGACGTTCTTCTTTTGTCCTATGCGGTGCGCGCGGTCCTCACTCTGTAGTCGGGTTTCCAGACTAAAGTCGTTACTGAAGTACGCGACGTATTCCGCCGCTGTAAGTGTAATTCCGATTCCCCCGGACCGTGGCTGACCAACAAAGAACCGGGCCTGATCAGAAAGATCGACGGGTTCGATCCTGTGTTCCCCGGTCTTTGCATTGACGTGGTGACGTTCACCCTGAAACCGTGCCACTGCTTCAGTTCTATCATCGTCTTCTACTCCCCCGTGGTATTCGACAACGGATCCGCGCCCGTACTTCTCGCGAAGTGCTTCAGCGATTGCGGCTATTTCAGGACGGAAGCGCGCCCAGATAATCCACTTCGCCTGCGTTTCATCGATGACGTTCATTAACGCGTCGACACGCGCGTTCTTTTCATCGATGGCGTGTACCTTGCCTTCTTCGTCAGTGAAGAAACCGCCGACGATCTGCTGCAGTCGTAGCAGTCGCGTCAGCGCATTCTTGATCTGTGTTTTCGTGCCGTCGCTTTGCAGATACTTCAGGATTTCATCTTCGAAGTTTTCCGCGTCGAAAAGTGTCGCGTCGTCGGACATGCCTTCGCTGCGACGTAATTCCACGACCGTCTTTTTCAACGCGTCGTCGTAGATGCGCCGCTGTTCCTTGGAAAGTTCGACCGGGTAAACTTCGTAGATCTTCTGCGGAAGATCCAGACAGTCCTTTTTCAGTTTGCGGTATGTCACCGGACGGATCAGGTCCGTCAGTTCCGACAGGTTCCTGTAGCTGACCAGTGCGTCGTAGAACCCGCGCTTGTTGTTTACCTTGCGCCGTTCGTACAGCGCGAAGTGTGACTTGAAACTTGTGAATGTACTATGCCCGATGATATGCCTGTTCAGGAACGCGTACTGCGCGTACAGATCAAGCGGTCCCTGTGTTATTGACGTCCCTGTCAGGATCCTACGGTACGAAGCAAACTTGCCAAGGTTCACCAGATTGCGCGTGCGCGCAACGCCCGGTGTCTTGATGCGTGACGATTCGTCGACCGTCAGCAGTGTTCGGAATGTGTTCAGCAGCCGGCGCAGAAACGCGGTGCCCTTCTTCGTCGACAACGCTTCGATGTTCATCGCGACAACACGCAGCGGACCGGATTCCTGCTTGAACAGGTTTTCGAGTGCGGCGCGTTCGTGCTTGCGCGGACTGGCGACCCAGTAACCCGACACGACCGGGATGTGGTCGGGCATGTGTACCGGGACTTCTTTCAGCGTCCAGTTCGTGTGCACGCCGTTCGGCGCGACGACAACCAGCGCGTCGATATTTCCGCAGCCATACAGCCACGCGGACGTGTCGACAATTACCTTCGACTTGCCCGTGCCCATTTCCATTAGAAGCGCGAATGCTTCTTCGTCACGGGACAGCAGGAACGCTTCGTGCTGGTGTGCGTACGGCTCGGTCTTGTACTGATAATCTGACTGTGTCAATTCTGAACATCCTTGTTTCTGTCAGTTCTATGACGGGGCATTATACACCACACGAACGAAAAGGGAACCGCGCTAAATACTTGATTGCAAAGGTCGGAAATTTTATTTGCTAAAGGTGTTGACTTTTATGCCGTAACCCGTATTATAGAAACCGTAGGACGTTACGACAAAACTTTAGAACTTAGAGGACACGACAATGACCGACACAATCAAGACAGGCGACAAGGTTCGCAGCTTCGACTTCGCAGACGGTGATTGGGGTCGCTGGTTGATCGGCGAACACGAACGCGCCGCCTACGTCGAAGGCGAAGTCGTCGAGATCTTCGAACACATACACGGCTATCAGTCGTACCGTATCAAGGTCACGAAGGACGTCTTCGGCAACGTAGACCAGACCGACAAAGGCTACAGGACTGAAGTCGTCGTACCGGTCAACGGAACACCGAAGGGTTTCGGCGACGAAGTCTGCGACGGCGTTGAAAAGATTTAATCAACCATAGAGGACACGACCATGAACTACTTAAACGACAAAATTGAACTGACAATCGACAGCGTTGAATACCATCGTAACGGCATCGGCGGCGAAGGTTTCTACGCGATGCGTCTGGAACTTCTCGACAAGTATGAACCCGGCACAACGAAGACGTTGATCGTCACCATCGAAGCCGACGAAGATGACCCGGACAACAAGCTGAACTACAGAAGCTGCCGCGTGATCAATCCGTTCGACGTGACTGACAAGTATCGCGGCGACATAATCGGCGACCTGCTTGCCGCTAACGCGAAGGATATATTCAACGCGTACAGCGACGGGGGTGCGTAATGTTCAAGGTAGTGACAACCTATCGCGACGGATTCATCGAAGACGCCGCCTACGCGTCCGCGATGAAATCATTCACGACACTGAACGCGGCGATCCGTTTTGCGGACGACGAAGCCGGCTGGGAATCCTGCGCGACAGTTAACGTCTACGACGGCGACCGCTGCGTGTACTCCCTGAACGGGACGTTCGCATGGCTGGATAAATCCGACTAAAATTTTTTTGCTAAAGGTGTTGACATATATGCCGATAGCCCTTATAGTGAACACACACTGCAACGAAATTTAGAGGACACGACAATGACGAACACCCAGATCGCAGAGCAGATCGAAGCCGCCAAGTACCGCCAGCTTGTACTTAACTGCCACAAGCGCGGCATGTCGATCGCTGAATCCGTCCGCATCCGCATCGCGATTTCGCTTGATTTCTGCCGGGATTCCGCTGAAGATCCGCGCGCCGGGGAGATCTACTAAATTTTTTACCGCAGGGGGTTGACATTTATGCCCGACCCCCTGCATAATGAACCTACACTGAACGAACACACAAGGGACACGACAATGACGAACAAAGAGATCAACGCCAAGATTCAGGAAGGCAACGCCCACAAGGCAGCAGGTCGTTACGAAGAAGCTGCCATGGCATACGAAGAAGTCTACGCGATCACCCGCGACAACATCTTCCGCCGTTGGGGTGCCGAAATGTGGCACAAGGTTCAGTAATCCACCGCAACCATAGAGGACACGACAATGGCACGAAACGAATTCAAACAGGACAAGTTCAGGGTCGAAAATCCCTTCGGCAACCCGAAGGACTACAATCAGCACCTGCTGAACAAGCTGACCCACGCGCACGGCTTCGTTATGGAACACGTGCTGGACGATGACCGGGAAGAACAGAACAGCCGCTACGCCGGCGCTGCACTCGCCCGCGAAGTGATCGGTCGGGAAGTGGTACAGGCTGCGGTCGACTTCAACAAGTGGGAAGCTGCGCAGCATACCTGCGGCCCCGCTGCCGGTGATCAGAAAGGCCGGCTTGAACTCTTCCGCAACCGCCGCGCGGCAAGGAACGCGGCCTGATCTTCGGATCAGGTCGCCCATAGATGACACGACAATGAAAGAATTAAAACTAGGGGATGTCGTCGTAGTGTTCCGCCGAATCGGCGGTAACTACCTGACAGAGATCACCGGCGAAACGAAGACACTGTGGAAAACGGACGACGGTTCGCGCTGGGTCAAGCGAACAGGGTATGAGTACGGCACGTCGTCAAGCTGGTCGGGACGCACGATCGACAAGGCATCGCAGGAAGACGTCGAACGCCTGCTGCGCAAAAAGTATCGCGACGATCTGGTGCACAAGCTGCGGACCCTGAAGTGGGACGTGTTCAACCGACAGGAACTGGACGTGATATACGCCGCGCTGCAGAAGGCACTGGACATGCGCGCAGCGCGCAAGGAACAGGAAATTAAACGCGGGACGAAAGGCCCGTAAACAGCACAGGAGTCGTGTCCTGTCGCGGGGGTGGTGCCCCGCACCCGGAAGGCCGGCAGCGATGTCGGCCTTTCTTTTTGTCGCAATTCGCGCCCGCGCACGCGCGCGCATATATAGGGGAAATTTTTTTCAAGGTCAAGAAAAAACTTTGGCCCGACCCCCATTTATATACCAGACCCCAAAAGGTAGCAGCGGGTAGCAGCAAACTGCCAAAAGGTAGCACCTGCGATCGCTTGTAAGTATCTTGATTCGTAACGAAAGGTAGCACGGAATCACAGGTAGCACCGAAAAAATTTTCGGCCTTTGACATTTAGGAAAAATTTTCTCCATGGGACGCGGGACGCGCGGGACGCCCGCATGAATGTCAAACCTGCGCAGGGTCGTGCGCGTATATGGTTCCACTCTCGCGCCCTGTGGCGGACGCTACCGATCAAAACCCCGTCAGGGCACGCAACCATACCAGCCAGCACCCGATCGCCGCCCGTAGCCCCTCACAGGCGGCGACAGGCACCTGTTCAGACGTGTGAAATGATGAAATCCCACCATGCGGCATTTTTCTTGTGCGCCCATGCACTGTGCCCGCTGACTTTGGGTAGCTCCCCTGCTGCTACCTTGATGCTGTCGACGTCGGTCGCATACTGCACGACCCGGTCGTCTGTCCCGGCGAATCCGGTGTTCCCCATTTCGCCCCAGTGGTGCTTCTGCTGCCAGCGCCACGGCAAGACACCCGTGACCCGCCGCCAGTGCTTGCCGGCAACCGTCGCCAGATCCCCGGCGTTATGGAACACCGCCCAGCGTTCGACACTGGCCGGCGGCTTCCACTTCTTCGCCAGCGCCGGCTGTATCAGGACAATGCGCCGCACCGGCGCGCCCAGCCGGCACAGATGCGCGATCAACGCCGCGCCGTTCGAGAAGCCGACCAGCGTGTCGCCCATGCCGACCGACGGAAGGATCAGCCGCGCAAGGTTTGAATTGTTGCGCGTTGCGACAAGATCCCAGTGACCGTAGTCATGCACGCGACAGATGTGCCCCGCCTTTTCTATCGCGTCGCGAAGGACAGCGATCTTCGGTTCGCCGACCTTGTGCCGTTCGTTGAAGCCGTGAATAAGATGTACCGTCTTCATGTCGTTATGCCTCATATCGTCGTCGTATGGTTTCCAGCACTTCCAGCTTGATCTGACAGATCCGGCCTTCCGACTTGCCGCAGAAGTTCCCGATCTCTTTCAGCGTGTACCCCTCGAAGAACAACAGGCGCAACAGCGCGCGCTGCCATTCGGGTAGTTCCCTTGTTATATTCTCGAAGTCAATCCGCAAGTCTTCCGTCTTGGTAAAGTCCGGCGTCGGCGGAACCATTTCGTCGCTTGTGAATAATATGTCGCGTTCGGATCTTTCCCGAACAAAGTCGATCGCTGCACCGCGCACGCGCGCGTAACTGAAGCAGCGAATGTCGACGTCGTCAGCATCCAGATTTCGCTGCAGATACTTCCTGTAGCATTTCAGAAATGCCATCCGCGATTCCTGTATCGCGTCGTCTTTCTTTGCGTCGATTACGTTTGCCGGGAAGATTTTTATCGCGCGCATGGCGACTGCCTGAATCCAGCTGTCGAACTCGCGCAGCATTTCGCATTCGCTCTTCCTGTGTGATGTATCGTTCGTCGGGCCAGTTGAGAAGCCGTCGCCCACAGCACGGACACTTGTCGTCGTCATCGTTCATAACCGTGCTTCGCGATACTTGTCCAGATCATCGCGATGATCCGGGACGAACATTTGCGGAAGTGCCGGCGGCGGCACGTCCATAAATATCGGCGGCACATTCATCGGACTGCGATCAATGTACACGTCGACAATGTCGTGTGTTTCAAGCGATAAGCTGCAACCCGCTACGCAACATGCTGCGCATACCATTGCCGTGCATCGAAGCACGGGCATTCTTTCGTCCATTCCCATTTTTCAATCACCCCGTCGCCGTCTATGTCGGGGGATAGATCGCGGTGCCCCAAAACCTCCGCATCTGGAACGCGCACTTTTAACGCGTCGACGATCAATCCCAGAGATAAATACTGCGCGGAAGTGAAGTTGTCTTCCGCTTTTCCATCTGCGTCGACGCCGCCGATCAAACAAATGCCCCAGCTTACGCGGTTATACCCGTAAGCATGTGCGCCGGTCTTGTCCATCGGACGACCGAACTCTATTGTCCCGTCCCTACGTATGACGATGTGATAACCCACACCGGACCAGCCGCGATCCCTGTGCCACTGGTTAATAGTTTTCACGCCGATGTTCATGCGCGGCGGTGTCGCACTGCAGTGCACGACGATGTATTTTATGTCGCTATCCCGCATCGCATGTGTACCCCTTCAGTTCGTTGAGCTGCTTTTGTAAATAGTGCAAGTGCGTATTGAACACGTCGATGTTGTGTTCTGGATGACCGTCAGCGATGTGATCATAAATCAGGTTGTCGCGTTTGTTGCCGTAATACTGCACGCGGTCCAGATCCTGAATGTAACGCTGTGCACCCAGTGCGACGATCGTCACAACCAGCGCGCCGGCTGCAATCAGGTTCGCCCATGGTGTGCGCTGTGAATTGTTTATCGCGTCGCGCAGTCCATCCAGATGTGTGTACATCGACGAATGCTGCTCGTTCATGTGTTCAAACTGCTTCGATACCGCGTCAACAAAACTTTCGACTGTCGCTTCCAGTCTGGACAGCCGGTGCTCTAAATTCGAATCTGTCATATTGTTATCCCTGTCGTAATGCGTAGACCGCAGTGCCGTAGGTTACATTCGCACTGGCTGTCGCCGCTGTCGACCCGTTCACAAAAACCTGAAAAGTATCGTTTGCTTCCATCAAGATTTACCTGCGTGCTTACTTATGCGCGCCTCTGTTAGCGTGGTGGCATATATGGCAACCTCGTCAATTGTTCCATTGAGATACCATGACGCGGCAGCATCACTCCCTATATGCACATCGTAGGTTGTGCCGGTATTTAGTGTTCCGCTTGTGCCATTGGTAGATACTGTTGCAGATACGCCATCGATGAATAGACGCGCTGTGCTTATGTTTGCGCCTGAACTAACTTGGCAGACAATGTGATACTTGCCGCCATCATTCACAACGCCCGCCCATCTTTTGAAATATCCACTGCCAATATCAAATTGTATTTTCCCGTTTGACCGGACATAAAGAAGATTCCGCGCTCGCGCTGCGGCTGTTCCCCACATCATTAACGGGCCATCGCTCGCTGTGCTTGTGGTGCAGCTAAAGATGCACTCCATAGCACGGGCATTGCTGCCAAGTATCCCGGAAGCAGTTGTTGATACATAAGTCGAACTTGCATTGCTGAATCTGTATGCAGCATCGCCAACAATCCTGAATGGTGCGCTAACAAGCGCAGACACCTTAGTGGGGGTGTTTATGTATTGGCCATCAGCCTTGCCGGTATAGTCGGCTGCGGCACTTGCCGGACTTCCTTCATCAAGCCGCCAATACCATTCAGGCGAGTCAGCGATCACTGCGCTTGTGTAGGCATAATGGAATCCGTCAACCCCGTAGTAATACAAGTTCCTGACTTCCGTGCTTGTCAATGCGCGAGTAAATAGCGCCACATGACCAGCGCGGCCATTCATCCAGCGCGACGAGTTAGGCTGTGCGCCGATATAGTCATCAGTAACAAGACCGGCTGAAGCGTATGAATACACGGAGCTTCCGAACGTCACAGCAGTTGAAGCAACAACCTTTTCAGCGTTGAAAAACATCGCCATTCTATCTGTTGCATAGTTGGCAATGCCCACAACCATAAGCGGCGCATTGCGCTCGCCGGTCGATGTTGTGTGCTGAATTGTTTGCAGGCCGTCAGCAGTTCTACTACGCGCACCAAAGCGGAGAACGTTTGTTGATTGACAGTCGAACGACAACCCAAAACGACTTACTGAGTCATGTCCAATATAAGTCACAAAGGGCGAATCATTTGTATTGAGTAAGTCAAGCTCAAGCCACATGAGCAGCGTGACTGCATCAGCGCCGTTCAAATTTCTTCCAATCCTGCCCTCTTCAATTTTCAAGGCATCATTTATACCATCAAAGTTCCAGCTTGTGTCGCCTGTTGTTGATACCAATACAGAATAACCAGCCGACGCCTGCGCTAAAACTGAGGCGTTATATCCAAGCACTACCTCAACCGCTGATGTTGCCGCTGACGGTTCATTCATCGGCCAATAAAGTGCTGGCTCTAAAAACAGGACATAGCTTGCGTAACTACTGACGGGAGAAGATGCGCCAGCACTTCCGGGGGAGCCGTGGAAGTACGCCGCGCCCATGCCGCCGCCCGTGCCGATAAAACTGAACACGTGCGACTGAAAAAAACTATTAAGCTGTCTTTTCATCGGAATTGTAACCCGCCAGCCATGCCGTACCATGTACTGCCGCCGTCTTTTGTCGCAAAGATCCAGATGTCGCGATCGCCGCCGGCCTGTGATGTCGTACTTGCTTCACCGCTGGCGTAGATCACGCTAGTCGGTGCAGATACCGCGAAGCTGTTCGCGCCGCCGCCGTCCTGCGTGACAAAAATTGTCGCGGTGAACATCGTGCCGGATGTCGACGGGACGTCCGTGAACGACAGCGTTGTGTTACCGACCAGCGTCAGGTCGAATACGTTCGCGCTTGCACACGACAAACTGACAGCGCCGGTAGTCGAAGCCTGTACGACTGTTTCCGTGTAGCCCCGGAACTCGCTGCCGGCGTGCAGGTAGCTTTCGTCGCTCACCACGTCGGTGCCGTCACATCGCAGTCGAACCGTTCGCCCCGGTTCAACGATGACACCGTTGCCGGCGGATGTCTCGAACAGCAGTGGCTGTGCCGCGTTGTTCTGCGCGACGTAGTGCTTTTCGTTAGTCGGGACGAAGATGCTGCGCTGCGTTGTCAGATGCGCAGCCGAATCCGTGATGCGGATCTTGTCGTACATCCATTCCTGCGGCTTGTCCCCTGTGATGATCAGCGAGTAGTTCGCATCGGACGACATATTGTGCGTCAATGTCCCGGTGATGGCAGCGTCGAATACGTCGAACGTTTCGTTCACCGTGACTTCCGGCTGCGACTGGTTCGCTGTCCACTTTTCCGCTTCGAGGTTTGTCGTAGTTGCCATGATTTACACCTGTCCGATGCCGGGGAAACCGCGCCCGACTGTGTCTGAAATCTGGAAAATGTTGCAGGTTATAAGTTCGTTCGCGCTCGCACCGTCTGCGACACGATCTGCAGAAGCATACGCGACGCTTGCTTCTGTTGCACTCGCCGTTCGCAACAGGGTACTGGCGCTGTCGTAGAAATCAATTTCGTAGTTGTCCGGGTCGGACGACACGTACACATACGTCGGCGTGTTTTCATTTCGCGACACCGGCACCCATGTGAAGTTCACTTGGTTATTACTGTCGCGTGTTCCGCGAATAACAACGGGAGCGCGCGGCATCATGTTTCGACCTGTGTTCGTAAACACAAGCGGGTTCGCGTTCTGGATGTAGTTGCCGACTGTTACGCCCTTGTAGAAAATCTGCGTATCCAGATGTTCAATGTCGTCTTGAATAAACTTCACCGTCCCCTGATCATCGATCGGGATGAAGTACGGGAAGTCGCTATGCTGGTTCATCGCGTATTCAGTGCCGCGACGACCGCGTAGTAGTTTCGTCAGCGAGTATTCACCGTCCCCGACAGCGCTTGCATTAACCCACTGGATGACTTCCCAGACGCCGTTCAGTGTTCCGACAAGTGCGGCATTAGCACCTTCCAGTACATTCGCTTCTGTGTCGCTGTTGAGAACGATTGTGCTCGACGGCATACGCACGCGAAGTTCTAGCGACGAATCCCACGTGCCGTTGAATGTCGTCGTCGTGACCTGCGAAGATACGTAGCCGAAGTCCGATTCGATCGTGAACGTGTCGACTTCGGAATACGTGGTATTGTCGTTCGAGTGATACAGGTTCGCGCCGTTCCATGAATCGAACACACCGTAGGCGCAGACATAGTATCCGAACACGTCGTCGACAGAACGCAGCATAGGTACGTCGACAAGTGCGAAGATTGTCGGACCACGGAACGTTGTCACCTCGCTAGTCGTGCTGACGTATGCGGTATCCCTGACCGTGCTGTATACGGCGGCAATCGATTCGACAATGCCAGTGACTTTGATCGGGCCGACAAGGTTGTTCGTCACGTCGCTGACGCGTATGCGATAGCCGTCATCTCCGACAATGACGATGTCGTTCGGTGCGATGTCGATATGCTTCGTGCCGACGCTGAATTCGGCGTTCTCGCGTTCGGAGTAAAACGAATACAGCATCGCGTCTGCGATGTTCATGCCGATGTCGTCGTCCATAACGACGGGCATTTGCGCATGTGAAGCGCCGACACCCTGCACGGTTAGTCGTTCAGCTTTTTGCGTGTTCTGTTCGTACAAGTCATTCTTGTTGTAGTACGTCACCGATACTTCACGCGGAAGTTCCAGTTCACCCGTGCGCGTGATCACTAGGTCGTCGCGTTCTTCCTTGTTCACGCCGGCAGCTAGATCATCCTGCGGTATTGTCTTCGATGCTGCGCCGCCGCGTTCCGTGCAGATCAGCTGCCCGCCGACTTCGGCAACATCGAAGAAGCCGACCGGCGTTATGGTTTCGATCGCCGTGCGCGCTGTTATCGCTTGATTGATCAAGTAGCCTTCGACGTTTTTTGACAGATCAGTAGTGTCGACTTGCGCGCTTGCCAGTCCAGCACGCACGCACTGGTCGGTAACAATGTCTGCAACAGTCGCGTAACTGGTGGACGTTATTGCTTCGATAGTTACAAGTTCCTGCCGCGTCATCACCCACCTGTTGCTTATAGGCAATATGCTTGGATAGCTAAGATCATTATTTACGGTAACGGTTCCGGCTAATGCCCATTGACTACCGCTTGTCCACGGGTCAAATTCAACAAGAGTAATTAGCCCGCTTGTTGATTGGTTCTTGTAAAGGAACTTCCCCTCAGTGGAAAGCAATACGGCACCTGATTCCATGTGACCATTGCGGCTCCCTGTATCAGCATTGCTCCATGACGATATGACGTTCAAGTCTTTATCCATCAAGACAACCGAACGGTCATGGTCTGACGGCTTATCAAAGCGAACAACGACAAAGAAATACTCGTCAGGATTATCCTGATCCGGGAAGATTTCAGCATCGCATAAAATTGCCGAAGCAGTTACGTTCCACTCTGCATTCTCAAGAAAATCTATGCCACCATCAAAGACTAGAGTCGGGCTGTCATAGTACGGATTCGTTTTATACGCAATCATCACATCCTTCCCGGATGACTTTTCAGTCATAGTGATGTAATGATTGCCGCACTTGATCGTCTTGTATCTATTCGCGTTGTTACCATACAAGTCATGGTCGTCAACGCCGAAGGGGCCGTTACCTTGATCGATAGGGTAATCAGCATAGTCAACCCGATAACTGCCAAGCGCATTTAAGCCGGTGCCAGTTCCGGGATAACGGAACCAATACAGGTATCCGTCCGTACCGCCACCGCCTTCCTGATTGCGCCCACAGAAAAAGAAGTATGGATCGTTCTGGCAAATACCAAACACAACACCAGATGTTTTATTCGCCATTCGTACTGGATACTTTCTGCTTTCAAGCAAATTCCATTGCAAGTCACAACGGACAATAGTTACGTCTATGTCGTCATCGTTTGCAGCGACATCTATATCGGCCATTGAGATAATGCTGCCTTCCTCCATAACCATGCCGCCAAGCCCGCCGACAGAAGTCAGGATTTTCCCGGACCAATTGGATTCGGTCGTGTGCAGTATGTTCGGCGGCGAATCACTTGCACCGGCGCGCGTGACTTCGACTTCGACATTCACAAGACCATTGCCGAACTGTTCCAGCTGTAGATCTTCGAATTCGATATACGCCAGTCCACGATATGCAGGGACGTTGCCGGTTCCCTTGTAGCTTTCCTGCAGCGACGACGGTTCCTGCGTTTCGGATCCTGTATAAATGTTTACAGCGTCGGCCAGCTTATTACTGCCGTTAATGTTCAGACTGTTTTCTGCGCTTTGGCTGTCGTACATCAGGCGACTGTTTATCCAGATACGACGGACGCCGGTGATCTCGCCCTCGCAGATAGCAAAAGCACCATCTAGTGAATAGGTGTAATACGTAGTTGATTGTGACGGACCGCCCTTACCGCCGGATTCTTCCTTGTGCTTCGTTGTCTTGCGACCACTCCACCACATCAGCGTCGTCGATGTGCGCACCGTGCCGTAGACGATCGGGATCGGGTTGCCGTAACTGGCATTCGGCGCGTTCAGCGGCGACAGCTTCTGCTGCTTGATGTCCGGCAGCTGCGGCGGGAACAACGCACCGCCAAGTGTCGCACCGAGTGCGAAGCCCGCCGGACCGAGGAACATAGCCCCGACGACACCGAACCCCAGCGACGCGGCTGTATTAGCACTCATTCGACGAACTCCCTGAAGCGGAACACGGCGACCAGACGCTTGCGCCAGCGGTTATCCAGAATATGTTCGACACACTTGTCCATCTTCGAATACGCGTGAATTATGTTTCGCCCCGTGTACACACCGACGTGCTGCGGATGTTTTACAAAACGGAACAGTAGCACGTCGCCCGGTTTCATTTGCTTGTTGTATATCGGGACCATGTACTTCTTCAGTGCCGCCATAAGTGCGACGCCGTCAGGGTCGCGGCTGTAGTCCGCCGGCATGATGTTATCCGGCGCAAGGCCGACAGACTTCGCGGCTTCGTAGCACATGTTGATACAGTCAACACCCGCGCCCATTGTGTGACCCTTATGCACAAACGGCGTGCCGACCCACTTGCGCGCAGCCTCTATGTAGTCTTCCGGCTTCATCGTTTCTTCTCGCCGCCGACCAGTGCATCGCGACCCGGAATATACGGTTCGCCCCTGAAGTTCCAGATGTTATTAAAACGCTGCTGACAGTCTTCGATAAGCCGGTTCGCACAGCCCGCAGTGATCACAGCCACATCGCCGGCGCTTATGATCGCAGCCATCGGCAGATATAGCTCGATGCGTCCTGCGCTGACGTTCGCCTTTACTTCCATACTGCGCCCGACGTTGTCGCCAGTCTTCCATTCGACGATACCGAGTTTCCAGTGCTCGTTCGGTTCGTCACAGTCGGACAACGTAAACACCTGCCGATTTGTAACACTGGACACTACCGCACTGCGCTTCCACGCGTAGATCGTTTCCCACGTCACGCTTCCGTCTGCAGTCGTACCGCCGATCGTTGACGTGAATGCAGGTTCGCTTGTTCCTGTCGCGCCGCTGGTCGTTGCCTTGAAGAAGCGCGACTGCAATGTCGGCGAACGGATGTACGCGTTCGTGCCGCCGCCGGTATCGCCTGACACGTACGCGCTAACTGTCAGCGCTGACGTCCAGAATGGCGCGCTGACGGGAACCTTGCACTGATCATCACCCAGCGCTGCGCGACAGGCCGGCGTGTAAACCTGCACGGTTATCTGTTGCAGTGACTGCAGCAGTCCGCGAAGTTCAGCCGTGAAATCGTTATCGCGTCGCGTTATGTTTCCGATGGTGCCGGTCCGCATGATGATCTGCCCATCGTCCGGCGCGCGATAATCACACTGGAACATTGTCACAGCAGCGCCGTCGAAGTTGCCGGCCTGAATGTCCGCGACGTTGATGCCTGTCCCGGTGACAACGCCTTCGACTTCGAGGTTGTCCACGTTCCAGCGGTTACTACTGTCGACGCTTGACGGCGTATAGCCTGACTTGGCTTCGTATACAACCGAAGACACCGTGACAGTCGCGACGTGCGACGTGAAGCCATACGTCGTGCCGTTCGTCAGTTCGACCTTCCAGCATGTCGCAAGATATGTCGCGTCCTGCTGTACTGCTGCGGACGTGGCGGCTGTTAACGTGCGCGGCATTAGCTGCGTACCTCTACGACCTGCAGCTGTATGTCGGTGATGTTGTAGTCGGTGTGCACAGGATCAAATACATCGCTGTCAAAACGACACTTGACGTCGAACTGACAGCCGACGGTTACACTTGCTGCAGTCGATGCGTACTCTGCAGATGTAATGTGCGACCGCCCTGTTCCATCTGCGACGTATGGCGTGAACAGGGTACTGTCAAGCACCAGCGCCAGACGCCCGCCTGTGACGGATGCTATTTCATAGCGCGCGCCGTTTATCTCTGTCATGCCGGACACGTTCGTGATGTACACCGATCGACCGCCGCCGGCAAACAGCGCGGACGCTGCGCCGGTGACGGTTACACCGGTATGCGGTGTGCCGGTCGATATATTCGTGATTGTCAGGGTCGATTCAGATGCTAACGTGATAACGCCTGTCGCGGTATTAGCAGAAATTGAACTGCCCCGAACTTCGTAGCCGTTGATCGCTGCGCTGACTGTCGCAGACACCGGCAGCGTGATCGGACGACTGAACACGGTCGACGACAGCGTGTAGTCTTTTTCGAACACCCAGTTCGACGTCGTACTGATCGTCGTGCTGACTAGCAAGCTTGCCTCGCAGTCGGTAGGCGATTGCGACACACCGTCCGATCCTGTCGCGTAGTCGTGCCAGTCCTTGAAGCGGAACGTGTGCGCCTGCCCCAGCATGGCAAGGAAGAACGTCCGTACCGATGCCATCTGCGCCTGTGTCTTGACGCCGTAGCTTATGTCGTAACGATGCAGCGGGTATGCCCAGTTAACATTCCGCTGTTCGTGGCCGGACCGCAGACGAATGATCGTCGTATTGAACTCCGGTCCGCCCTTGGACCCGTAGCTTATATCGTCGGGAAAGTTCGTATTGTAGAACGTCATTTACTGAAGTCTCCGCTGCGCGACAGAAATTGACGCCGCCACACGCGACGCGGCCTGCTGCTGCGATCGTTCGGACACGTTCCCGTCTGGCGCTTGAATGACGAAGGTATTATTCACCTGCATCGGCCTGTTCTTCATTTCCTGATCTGGCTTCGTGACCGTGACCTTTTCGTTCGGCGATGCCTTGAACGCGACGATCTGCGAATCGATGCCGCCGGATCCGCCGACCCGCATCGCGCCACCATTCGCGAAGGCCGGCAGCTGCAGACCCCCGGACGGACCGTCGGCGACCGTGAAGGATCCACCGTTCGCCGCCCCGGCGAACATGCCGGCGATCGATGCAAACATTTCCCCAAACCCGCCGCCACCGCCGGCAGCGCCGGATGCCGCACTGGATGCCGTCAAGCTGGCGATCATTCCACTGAAGGCCGACCCGATCGAACCGATCATCGACATGAATCCACTGCTCGCGCTGTCCCACAGCCCCATAGCGCCGTTTTTGAGATCGGCGAACACATCCGTGAACCCCGTGCTGATCTGTTCCTGTGTCGCCTGTGAGGACGCCTGCTGCGCCTGTGCGATCTGATCGACCGCCGTCTGCGCGGTATTGTCCTGCGTGACCGCCCCCAGCACCCCGCCGATCGGCGATGCCATGCCTTCAGCTTCGCCCTTCAGCAGCCCCAGCGGGTCGTCTACGATAGAAACAGCCATGGGGTTAGCCCTTGTCCCCTTGTCCATCATCGCGCCCCCTAGCGCCCCAGATTCGCTGATAGTGCCGCCTGTCTCGCGACCCAGCAGCTTGTCGAGCAGGTTCGTCCCCGCCATGCCCGGACCTTCGTCGATCATGCCGCCCGTAGTATCCGCCGCCGCTGTGCCCTTCGTGCCGCCCGTGAACATGTCCAGAATGCCCGTCGTGCCTTCCTGCGCGGCACCCGGATCGAAGATCGACGCGAACAGCTGTTCGCCCAGCCGTTCCGCCGCCAGATCGTTCAGCTGCGTCAGGATGTTCTGCGCCATGTTCTTGAACGCGTCGGTCACAGATTCGGTGCCGTTGATCACGCCCTTGAAGACGTTCTTGAACTCGCCTTCGATGATCTGCGCGGCTTCGTTGTACTGCATGTTCGTATTGCGCATCGCTTCGCTGAACTCTTCCTGCGACAGCTTGCCGGCGCGATACAGACGCGTAAGGTTTTCCACTTCCTTGTTGTGCTTGCGCAGCGGATCCAGCGTGTCTTTGATCGCTTCAGCTTCGGCAGTCAGCTGGATGTCGTCAGCGATCGCCGCCTGTCGCAACAGGTTCGCGCGCAGCTGTTCGTCGTTCAGATCCTTCAGGGATCCTTCTGTCAGTTCGTACTGCAGCTTCTGTGCCTGCGTTATGGCGTACCCTTGCTGCTGCGCGAGTGCTGCCATCTTGTTCGCCGCTTCGAACTGCTGCAGCTGCTGCGTCGCACTATTGATCGCCAGCGCTTGATCTAACGCGGCGGCTTTTGCGACAAGTGCCTGTGCCTGCTGCGTGCCGGCCAGCTTCTTCAGGGATCCTTCTGTGGTTTCGTAAGCAGCGCGCGCTTCGTTCGTTGCCTTGCCGTTGTTCGCTGTCGCGGCAGTTGTCAGCGCCAGCTGTTGATCCAGTGCAGACAGCTGCTGTGTGTATGCCTTCTGTGTCTCGTTGCTTTTCTTGATCCGGTCGTCGGCCTTCTCGCCCTGCGCGACAATCTGCCGACCCAGTTCGTTATACGCACGCGACAGGGATTCGACTGTGATGCCTTCGTCTTCCAGTGACTGACGCACACGCGGATCCGCACCTTCCAGTGCCGCCTTCGTTGCGGCGATTTCCTTGCGTGCTTTCTGTAGTCTGGCGATCTCTTCTTCTTCCGGGAAAACACCGGAGATTGCGGCACGACCGCGCTGCAGCAGTGCGTCGGCTTCCTTGCCCAGTTCCCGCAGTGCGTCGACTTCCTTGTTCGCCGGCAGTTCAGAAGGATCGACTGCATTCAGTCGACGTTCCTGCAATTCCGCGATCAGCAGTTCGCCGTCCTGAATCGCGTCTTGCAGTTCCTGTTCCTTAGCACGTAACCGTGTGATCTTGTCCAGCGAAGCCTGTCGACGTTCTTCGAAAATGTTGTTCTCTGCGCCGCCCTGACGCTGCAAGTTTTCAGACTGTCGCGTATTGATCTCGACGCCGACTTCAGCGTTTCGAACGTCGTCCTGCAGGTCCGCAAGTTCCTGACGGAAATTCTTTATCGCGTCTTCCTGATCCAGAATCGTCGCGTCGATTTTCTCTGCGGTGAAGTTTGCCATCGCGCCGCGTAAACCTTCGACGCTGTTCTTGTATTCGTCCGCGCTTTGCTTCGCGTCACCTGTCGCAGTGATCCACGCGTACACCGCACCGACGGCGAACAGGATCGCACCAGCAGGACCGCCCAGTGCCATGAATGCAGCGCGCAGCGCGCCCAGTGTTCCGATTGTTGCAGCCATGCCAGCCTGTGCCGCGATCATCGACGTATTGATTGCGCCCAGTGAACGCACCAGCATGACAGCCGCTGTCGCAGTCGCCTGAAAGATCGGACCCAGTATGCGCGCGCCGGCGAACGCCGCGATCAGTATCGTGACGCCCTTGCCGATCTTCAGCACCGTGTCGACGTTCGCGGACAACATGCGGAAGAACTCTGTCATCGATTGCGTAAGTTCACGCAGCCCTTCGTCGGCAGCAGCCTGCAGCCCGATCTTCAGATCAGACACAGCAGACCCCAGCTGTTTTATGTCGCCGTCAAGATTGTCGATACGCGCTGACTGCTGTTCCAGTGCGACGTTCGTATCCGTGACTTGCCCGACCAGCTGCTTCAGGGAATCGACGTTATTCAAAATTGCCTTCGCTGCGACAACAGAACGGACGCTGAAGATCTCCGTCAGTTGTGTCGTAGACAGTTGCTTCTTGTTCAGGTTGTCCAGTGCCTGCGCCCAGCCTACGATCGCGGGATTCAGTTCCCGGTCGCCGGTCTTCTGTAGCGCCAGCAGAATATTACGGAATGCGGAACCCGCTTCGCCGCCTTTGATCGCAACCTTCGACAGCGTTTCGATCGTGCCCACGGTTTCTTCGAAAGACAAGCCGGCGTCAGCTGCGACAGTACCGGCAAACTTCAGGGATTCGGAAACTTCACCGACCGTTGCCGCGCCGAACTTTGAACCCGCTGCCAGTACGTTGATAAAGCGCGCCGCTTCGTTAGCCTCGACGCCGAACTGGTTCATCGCCGCGCCCAGTGATGCCGCAGCCGTCGGTAGATCCTGACCCGTTGCTTCGGCAAGGATCACCGCTTGTTCGGTAACAGCAGCAAGTGCCGCGCCGCTTTCCAGCAAGTCGGGTTTCGCGGACGCGATAAGTTTGAAAGCGCCGGCAGCTTCGACAGCGGTCAGCGTTGTCGTGCGACCAAGTTCGCGCGACTTCTCTGCAAGGAAATCAAGATCGGCACCTGTCGCGCCGGTAATTGCAGACAGGTCGCCAAGTGCGGCACCGAACGCGCGGCCTTCGCCGATAATCGATGCGAATGATAAACCAGCGAACGCGGTGACAACCGCGCCCTTGATGCTGAAGATTGAATTCTTTATCGCGTCGAACGACTTCTTTGTTTGAAGCTGTACATTCTGCGCGGCTTTTGGAAGCTTACCGAGATCGCGACGGATCTGATCGACGCCAGCTGTAACGCCGCGCCCGTCTACGCCGACATTTAATTTTGCGTCCATCTATTCCGCCTTTGAACCTTTCTTCGACATGACGTTGAGATACGCGACGTCCATTGCAGTGATAAGCCGAACAAACATGTCGCGATCGTCTACCCCGTACAGTCGAATGTATGCTTCGATTTCAGTTAGCGGAATCGGGCATATTCCGAACCCTACCTGACGGCTGCGCGTTAGTATGTAGAAAGCATTTACATATTCGCACAGTTCGTCAGGTAGTTCCGGCTTCGCAACAAGTGCTGGCGGTTCATGACCAAGGACAGGGATCAGATCTATCAGGAACTGTTCTCTGTCTCCCCAGTCTGCGAACCACTCGATCCAGCTTGCGACTTTCCCTCAGATTCCGCGACCTCTTCTTCCCTGAACAGTTCCATTTCCTGTGACAGTTCGACGACCAGTTGACGGAAGTCGCGCAGCTTCGGATTCATCAGGATTTCGACAGCAGCTTCGATCGAATACGGAAGATCTTCGCCGCCGTACTTCATCCCGCGCCAGTCAACAAGGATGCCTTCGGCAAGTGCCGTGCACATGATCTTGTCGGCGACGTCGTCCTTCATTGCGCCCGTGTTAATGATCCGCTTATACGGTGCCATTTCACGCTGCAAAGACCGCTGGAAATTCTTGTTTCCGTACCGCGCGATCTTCACTTCCGTTTCGGTGTCCACCGGACACCAGACGCCGTCGTTCGACTTGTTGGCGTCAGTCTCGAATACGTTCAGGTCCATGGATGATTCCCCTGTTCAGTTGTTACGATTACGCGGGCAGTGCGTCGATCTGGATGGAGTACACGCCGCTGTTATCGATCGATGCGCCCCACGTGCCATCCTGCACGACGTCCTGATTTCCGCCACCGGCGGCGATCGTGAAGTCGGTATAGGTAACAAGCGGAACATCGACGACGTAGCTATTGCCGTCAAGGTCATCGATCTGGAAACGGAAGTTCGACTTCGTGCCAGCGGTGAACTTGTCGATCAAGCTATTGTTCTCGAAATACGCGGTCACGTTGCCGGTGATCTCGCAGCGTCCAGTACCCACGCCGGCCAGCGTGTCGGAACCGACCTTCGCCTGCTCGCGCGGGTTGTTGTTGATGTCCAGCGAAATCGACTGGAACGCGATACCCGTGACAGCCTGCCCGCCTTCCCAGACGCGACCGACGTTGCCGGATGCGTTCATGACCTTGTTCGTCGAACCGGCAGTGGTAGCCGACGCGATGGTCGCAGATGCAGTCGCCTGCCCCAGACCCGTGAAGCCGATGCTGCCGGTCAGGATGTTCTGCGATTCAAAGTTCAGGGACATGGACGTGGCGCGCATTCCGGTGTACTGCGCGAACGAAGATACGTCAGCGAATTCCTTTTCGATCGTGAAGGACTTCGGCGTGACGCCGTTGCGGATGTGACGACCGACGATGTCGGTAGCTGCGGCGAACGCTTCGGACGTGAACGTGGCAGCGGATCCGCTGGACGCGTCGGCCATGTAGATCTTGGCGCTGTCGCCAGTGGTCGACACGGCAGTGACGCGGTAGTCGCCATCGTTGGCCGTTGTCGTCGCGTTACGGATGCGCAGGAACTGTCCGACTACGACATGATTCAGGGCAGAAGAATCCGCCTGTACGTGCGCGCTGGACACCCGTGCGGACGCGACAGCAGCCGACACGGCAGTCGTGACCCATGCCTGTTGCATGACGCCGGCGATCAGCGGTTCGATGTCGTTGTAGCGAAGTTCGAAACCGACGTCGCCACCGGCACCGCCACCGACCTGCGTGATGTCGGAAACGTTCCGGTCTGCGCGGATGGTTTCGGATGTAACGGTGTTGACGTTCGACTTCAGGGATTCCGACGTGATGTTGATTTCCTGCATTGCAGGACCGGTCGGAGTCGTGCCGAATTCAGTTTCTTCGACGTAGCGTAGCGCTACGCGATTGCTATCAGCTAGTGCCATGGTCACAGCCTCCCGTATAGGTTGAAATCAATACGGGAAGGCTGCTGTCTGGTGCGGCGTTTGAACGTTGCCAGACGCGAACCCGTTCAGCAGATACTAGCGTCTACCGCCTTCTTCTGCAACCGTCTTTTTCAGCCATTCTTCCCACGCCTTGATCATGCCCTTCGCCAGACGTATAAGCGTTTCATGAAGTAGAATTGTGGACTGGCGCACACTTTCACCACGCTACACAGAGTAGGTGCCATCCCAGTAGAACGGAATGACTAGATTCGTCTGCCAGCGGCCTTCGAATTCGCCGATGTCCTCGACCAGTGCTTCGCGACATGTGATGCCGTTGAACTGCTGATCGCGGAACAGCGCGGCCAGCGTGTCGCCGTAGCCGATGCCCTTGCGTGTGCCTTCCGCCAGATTCGTGTAGATCTGAATGATGATCGTGCCGTTCTGCCGGTGCACGCCTGTCGCGCCGATCGTCTTGCGGCTGGAACTTTCGTTATACACGCGCAGCTTCACGAACTCTTCGCCGTCGCTGGTCTTGAACGGCGCGTTCGGGTTGATGTCGATCCGGGTTGTCGCCCAGTTATCAACCAGCCGCTGTTCGATGTCGCGTACTACCGTTGAATAGCTCATAAGTTCCGCCACCTTGAAACTGACTTTTGTCAAACTGTAAACAGTAAACGCGCCTGAAGCAGATATAACCAATTGCCTGTCAGCATCCCCGGCAAGTGCCGCGCCATCGAATAAGCCTGTGGCTGTCCCGGCTTGCCCGCAATTGGCAATCTCCGTGCCGCTGCCACTTTTCAAAACAATATCTGATGTGCCGCTTGTTAGGGAGTTTTCAGAAAAAGAAACCTCATACTCGTACAGCGTATCCTGTCTTAAATTAACCGATGGGATAGCATAAAGACTTGAACCGCTAAAGATGACAAGCCGCAAAATATGCTCACCAGATACAAACAGAAAAGAAGGAACGCCGCCACCCCCAACGTTACGCCAATACTTTGTAGCATCAAGCGAACTGTCAGGTATTGGTCGCGGTATAAGTTCAGCGGTCATAGCTGCTTCAGCGTTGCCTTCAGTTCAGCGAATACTTCGAACACGGTGCGCGCAACCATGAAGCCCTTGCCACTTTGTTTGCTGTGCCCGTTTTCAAGCGGAACGATGTAGTCGAGATTGTTCGTTATCCAGACGATCGGGAAGTTCTTGAATGTCTCGTTATCAAGTTTATTAAACTGCTTCGCGTTTTGCTGTACCGCGCCTTCCGGTGATTCAGGTTTCGACGGCACAGACAGATCCTGCGTGCCAAAGGAAATGTTCCACGACGCGCGCGCCCAGCCTGTGTCGACTGGTGTGCGCTGAACGACGCCTTTGAAAATATCAAACGCAACCTTTCGCACAACAGTGCCGACGTCGACTTCTATCGCGTCAGCGAATTCCTGCAGCGTCTTCGTGAACGGCTTCAGGTTCGTTATGCGTAATCCGGCGGTCGTTGCCATTATGGTTTCCGCAGTTGAAATTCCCAAAGCGCGCCGGCGGGATCCTGCATAATATCCATGACGTCGTAACGCACGGACGCGCCGCTTTCTACGCGCATGATGTAGTCCTTCGGCGAAGGATCGATGCCGGATATGTACGCCTGCGGAACCATGCCCTTGACGTCTGTCGGTTCAATGCCTTCGTTGTACATTTCGTTCGTCTTGTAATTCTCGAAGATCATCGACGTCATTGTCGCCGGCTGGACCGTCGACGCTGTGCCCGACGACACATCATAGATCGACGTACCCTGTGCGAATGAGTAATACCAGACGGTTTCGGGCACGTCGCCCGCTGCAGTGAATGCAGTTTGTGCCGCCTTCGAAAATGTGTCGCGAAGTCCCATGGCATCATCCGCGTTCTAATTCGACGACAGGATTGCCACCGCGCGAACGCACGTTGCCGTATGGTTCGATGATAGACAGCACACTATCCGGCAGTACCGTGACGCTGTCGCGATCTTCCTTGTCGACAACCAGCTTCAGCGACCCTACCTGAATTGTGCTAAAGCCTTTCGTGTCAGGTTCCGCCGTACGATCTTCAGCCATCAGGTAGATCGCAAGTTCCGGCGTTGCGTCTTTCAGAAACGGCGGAATGATGTCGCTGTCGAATACGTAACCGTCGCGATCAGCGGCATCGTAACGCGGCCAGCGCAGCGACTGTTCTTCCGTCGCCTTGTAGCCGATCCAGTCGACCCAGTAGTCCAGCGTGCGCGTCGCTTCGATCAGTGCAGTTTCCTGCAGTGACGATGCCGCCGCCGTCCAGACGTCTGAATTCAATCGCTCGCTAAAATAAACGCTTGCCTCCGCAAGTGTCACGTAACTGTTTGCATTCTCCCCTGCGACAGTTGTGTCTAGTGGCATTTAGATCACCTTGTCGCGGACCTCGCTGTAGTGGTCGCGTTTCGTTGCGTTGAGACAATGGCGAAGGTAGTCGTATTCTTCCCACCATATATCGCCGTATGAACAGTCCCGATAATCTTCGAAGTAGGGACCGCCTTCCGTGTAGTGAAAGTTGTAGATCGTCGACGGATCACGGTTCGGATAATAGTCGACAAGGAAGTTCCATTCCAGCGGAAGATCGCCGATCTTCCAGTCGCCTTCCAGCCACTTGAACTGGTGCAGGTCAAGACCGTGCGCCGTGTTCACGTACTCAGGCGTCAGCGCTTTGCACTGGTCGCAGTTGAACAACATGACCGACGACCAGTTCTTCTTCGGGTAGCGCGTCTGCGTCGTGCCCAGATACTTCTTTTCCGCCTTCGGCTGGTGATCGTGTTTAACGACCTGCACGGCGTAGTCGTCGACGCCCAGCGCGAACAGGTTCGCAATATCATCGCGCACAAGCATGTCGCAATCCATGAACAGCGCCTGACCTTCGTAGCCAGCCATCCACGGAACAAGCCAGCGGGAAAACGCGAAGTCGTTAGACTGCAGCGGATCCCGTTCACGCGTTAGCGTGTGCGACAAATGTCGCAGCGCGACCGGTGTGATTGATACCGGTACAGAAGCGCGACGCATAATGCTGGAACACAGCACATGGTAGGCGACTTCTTCTGCGTGATCGTACCCGATGAAAATGTTTAACGGCTTCATGTTCTCCCCCTGTGGTTACGCGATAACAGATGAACGAATTTCCCTGAAGCGCATAGTCAGCATCGTCAGTTCGTTCGCTATCTGTGATACTTCCATCGATTCACATATTGCCGGCATGTGATCCGGCTTTATATACGCCGGCATTTCAGCGCCGCCCATGTAGTTGACATGGTCGAAGGTAACGTGGACGCGATCACCGGGACGAATGCCGTATATGGCCTTGTCGTCGACGTAGACTTCCAGATCGACGATACGATGCGACGCCTTCGTTTCTCTAACTGCCCTGTCCGCGCGCAGGTAGTCGTGTTCGTAAGTAACTTCCTGCGACACGTTTGCCGATCGCACCATCATTTCGCTTGTGCGGATGTGGTTCGGCGTGACGACGTCCATGTCGATCGCGGACGCGTATATATGCTGCACGTCTGCGAAGTCGCCCTTGAATGGTGATTCAGTCGGCGGCGGTAAGTCCTTGACGACTTCCGCTTCGATTGCTTTAGGCACAGCCACTACCGCAGCCCCTGCTGCTGTTGCCTTTCCGAATAGCTTCATGAAATCCCGCCGGGAAATCTTCATCGCCTTTGCTCCTGTTTGTCGTAAAGTCGCTGCAGTTCCAGATCCAGATCGCGCAGCTGTTTCTCTTCGCGGTTTGTAAGACCGCGCCGGTCCTGTTCATCTAGCAGACGCATCTGTCGCTGTTCAGCCTGCTCGATTCGCAGTTCTAAAAGGTAGTTGCTTGTCGCTTCCTGTGCCGCCATTAGATCCGCCTTCGTCACCGCCTTTTCCTCGAAGGCGTCCTTCGTTATTCCTGTGGTCGCTGTCAGGTAGCGATCTTCCAGCACGTACACGCCAGTGCCGATCGAACCGATCAGCGCTGTCGCAGCCGCTGCGATCGCAGAAATCATCTTCGCACTCGCTGTCTTTCGGATCTGTTCAAGTGAAGCCATGGCAAGCCCTTTCGCATTTCTTCAAGGTTCCACTGTGTGAACGCAAGGTTATACGCCCACTGTTGCACAGCATCGATCGACGGCATGAATGCAGTATTCAGATTTTTACTTGCGACGTCCCACGCCATTGACCCGACGTCTTCCGCGTAAATCGGTACGCCGGCCAGTACAGATTCTACCCCGGCGTTCGAATTGAATGTCGCGACGAACTTCGCATCTTCAAGATCTTCTGCAAGTGGACGCGTTGATGTCTTCGCGTGCAGCATGGTAGGCGTGCGGTCGATCGCCAGCGGATGCGGACGGAAAATAATCGGCGCGTCAGGATCTATCGCGCGCAGCTTGTTGATCGTGTTCGAACACCAGTCGATTATGTCGATATGCTGAACGCTGGCATCCGACGGAACCTGTCCGCAGACGATGATGTTCTTCCCGGTGCGCCGCCATTCCTTGACCTCGACGCCCAGCTGTTCCCAGCGCGACGACGGCATGAACACGTTGCGGAAATCCGCGCGACCGTTCAGACCGCCCCAGCCGGCAGCGTAGTATTCATCGCGCCGGACGTAGCCCTTTTCCAGAACGAGCACGGGCTTCTTACGCGCCGTATGGGCGTTGATGATCGCGCCCCTTGCGTAGCTTGCCGGAACGTTCTTTTTGCCGATACCGAAGACGACAGCCACGTCGCATTCGGCATACTGCGATATGTCGTACGCTAGGACATTAAGCCCCAGTTCTCGCAGCCCGTGATAGAACGCCCCCAGAACGCGACGGTGTTCTTGATTATCCGGGGGAACAAAGACGCCTATGTGCATAGGTCACACTTTCAGCTTCGCGCTAACGATGAACCCCATGCCATCGTCCGCGTCTTCGTATACAATGCCGGGGATCTTGTCGTACTGCGTAGCCCACGCCAGCACTTCGTAGCCGTGGTCGTTCAGCAGCTGTTCAAACTCCTGCCGGGTATAGTGACGAAAATGGAAAGGATGCGAAGCCTTGTTGAAGGGTACGATCTGTTCGTTCGGTACAGACGCGACCAGATACGGTGCGGTTTCCGCGTAGCGGTGAATCAGTGCAGACGCATGTTCGACATGCTCAATCGTTTCTATCGAAACTATGACGTCTGCCGTTATATCGGCAACCGCGTTTGTCCACTGCTCAGGATTGCCAAGATCCACTGCTGCGAATGAATTGTTAGAAATGCCGTAAGCACGACGCGCAACCTCGACTGCTTTCGGTTCAATGTCGAAGCCGTGCGCGTGTCCGTTCTCGAACGCATCGGCAAGCATTAACGTCCCGTAGCCCACGCCGCACGCGCAGTCGATAATCACCGGGTCATCTTTTTCGATGTCCCGCTTGATCATGTCGATCGCGAACTGGTATCTGTTCCTGTGGTTCGGCTTGATACCGTCGAGTGTTTCCGCGACCTGTCGTTCACCTGTTTGTGGCAGCATGTTGCAGTCCCCCTGATTCGGAAATAAGCGCCACGTAGTCGATACCGTGACGATGTAGATCGTTGATCATCATGTCGTACACCAGATCGTTGAAAGTGATGTACGGTGCCCAGCCTAATTTATCGCGCGCCTTTGTCGCGTCACCGCGCAGCATCGGCACTTCTGCAGGGCGCATGTAGCGTTCGTCCTGCTTGATGTAGTCGACCGCGTCAAGCCCCGCGACAGCGAACGCCAGATCGATGAACTGCTGCACGCTGTGCGTTTCACCTGTCGCGATAACAAAGTCGTCAGGTTCATCCTGTTCGAGCATCAGATTCATCGCGCGAACATAGTCAGCCGCGTGTCCCCAGTCGCGCAGCGCTTCCGTGTTGCCTAGTGTGATGAACTCGCGATCGCCGGCAACAATCGCGGCGACGCCGTCGGTGATCTTGCGCGTCACGAATTCGATACCGCGTAGCGGGGATTCATGATTGAACAGGATCCCGCTACAGCAGTAGAGATCGTGCGCTTCGCGATAATTCTGGACGGCGTAATGCGCGGCGGCTTTTGCGACACCGTACGGACTGCGCGGATGGAACGGTGTCGATTCGTCCTGCCGTTCGGCGTTGACCAGTCCGAACATTTCCGACGTGCTCGCCTGATAGAAATGCGAGTCGGGGGAATGCTGGCGAATAGCTTCCAGCAAATTCAGAACGCCGATGTAGTTGATGTGCGCAGTCGCGATCGGCGAGTCGAAGGATTCCTTGACGAACGACTGCGCTGCAAGGTTGTAGATCTGGTCGAACTGGTTTTCGGCAACCGCCCGCGTAACAGATGCGGCACAGGTTACGTCCAGCGGCTGATACTCGAAGTTCGGATGATCAAGTGCGCCGACTTCCTGCAAGCGCCACATGTTCTTCCCGTCATCGCTGCGTCGTGGCGAAGTGCCGACTACCTTGTAGCCACGCGACAGCAAGTGCGCCGACAGATAGGCTGCATCCTGTCCAGTACAGCCCGTTATCAATGCGCGCATGTTTCCCCCTATGCAGTTTTCTGCGTCAGTTCATGTTCGTGCGATTTGCCGTTTTCCTTGCGCTGCGGTCCCTTCATGTGATCCATGAATTTACCCAGCACGGAATCGTTGAACGGATGGTTCGACTTTTCGTCCGTGGTTAAATTCACGCGCGACACATTGAACAGCTTGATCAGGTAGTCGAGAACGTAGCAGTCGTGCCACTCGCCCAGCAGCTTGAACGACCCGTTAAAGTATGTCGCCATGAACAGTTCCATGAACGTCTTGTTCACGGAATGCTTCGTGTTGAACGCGACGAAACCGGTTTCGCTGTACAGCCATTCGCGTTGCAGATGCGCGATGTATGTACTGTCCTGCACAAGTGTGCGCAGGAAGTTCTGCGGCATCGTGTTATGGAAGTACACGTCGGCATCGACCCACGCGACACGATCGTCGGCAGTCTCTTCGGTGCACGCGTGAAACATGCAGAACACCTTCCGGTAGAATCGATTCACATCGAAGCGGAAGTTGTACGCGTTCTTCCCATCCGGCATTCGAATGATGCCGCTGAACATGGGATCGCTTTCCTTGACGACGTTTTCGAACTCGACGAAATCAGGGAAGTCGTACAGGTTCACGTACTCGACGCGTTCATCACGCGGCGCACTGGTCGGTATGCCGCGCTCGTAATAGACGCGCAGCTTTTCATCGGTCCAGTGTTCTAGGAACGTTTCGATAAAACGCTTCCCGTAGTCGTGATACCCCTTCTGGCTGAACGACGTTATGATCATCGGATTCAGTCGTCTGACCGCAGGACACCGCCTTCGGTGCTGAATGCGGGCGCGTCTTCGGCGTCGTCGGTGTCTTCGGCTTCGTCGTCATCGGCAGCTTCCACTTCCTGTTCGGCTTCCAGTTCGGCGGACAGTGCAGCAGCTTCGCGCTGACGTGCAGCTTCGGCTTCTGCTTCGACGTTGATCTGCGGCGCGGCTTCGTCGCCGTGTGTCTCACGACCGACGCGTTCCCAGCCGTCGTACCGACCTTTGCCCAGATCGTGTGACCAGTCCTGTTCGTTGATGATGCGCGTCTTGCCGTTGCGCTTGTTGCGGATCGTTACTGTCGCAAGTCGTGACATGTTAAAAACCCTCTATAAAAAAATGCGCCCCGGCTGTTACACCGGGACGCAATCAAAGCACACTACTGTGTGCAGGAGCAGACCCGGTTAGCCAGCGAGTCGGGCGGCAAGCTGCGGACGTACCAGCTTCGCACCCCACAGCACGTCGAACTCCCAGACGACCTGCTTGTGCTGACGTGAGACTTCCAGTCGCAGGGTGATGCCGGTCTGCGGGTCGGTCATCGACATGATCTGGTTGCCCAGTGCCATGTCCATGGTATTCGACACCAGCGGACGATTCGCAAAAGCGAAGGCATCGCGATGGAAGACAAGGTTCACAACATGATCACCGACGATGGTGATCGCCGCGCCGGAAGTAGCGCCAGTAGCCAGCGGCGGATCAATGCTGACAGACTGCGCAGTACCGGACACGATCGCGGACACGGTCGCCTTCGCGACGTATGTCTGCGTGTCGCCGGCGATGGTGAAGATGTCGCCGATGTTGATGTTTCCCTGTGCAGATGCCGACTGGATGTCCAGTGTAGAAGCGCCTGCAGCAGTGGTAGATCCGACCAGCGCGCCCGGAACAGACAGGGTGCCGGCGGTGTGAGTGACGACAGCGTCATCGGCGAACCAGTCGATGCCGTACTTGCGACCGATCTCGCCTTCGATCTTCACGCCTGCGCTGCCGATCTTCTCCGCATCGGAGAACGGCGACAGTGCCAGCGCCTGTGCTTCAGCGTCATAGTCCAGAACGCCACGACGTTCGGTACGCGGGGCACGCTGCTGGTGCAGTACCTTGCGGCTGTTGGTAGCGTCAGTGACGGTAGACGCAAACGGAGTCGTGCCGGCGGTGCCGGTGTAACCGTAGACGCCCTGATATTCGGCGTGAATATCTTCGTTGATGACGTTCGCAAGCGAGCGCACAGCTTCCGACATTTGCATCGGCATGAAGTGGGCGTTCTTGTCGATCTCCACCATTTCCTTGTCGGTCAGGTAGAAGCCAGCCTGCTTCCAGTTGTCCAGCGGGATCTGCACCTTCTGCGGCGTACTGTCAGCCGGGGTCGGCGGCGTGTTGGACGGAACGACGTCGGTCGCGGTAACTTCGGACGGAATCGGCACGTCGATGGTGTCGCCCTTTTGGGCAGCTTCTGCGGAGTAATCGCCATTCACCAGTCGGGGCATGATAGCCTGTTCACGCAAGGCCAGCAGACCACGTGCAAGGATCTTGGCGAGAATGTTCTGAACGTTGTTAGCCATGTCAGTAAATCCTCTATATCAAGTTAGTTGCAAGTGTGTTGTAACTGTCTAACCCCGCCGGGGTCTGCTTGTCGTCACCGACGACGTGCTTTAATCACCGCCTACGGAAACCTTCCCGCTGGCGATGTCTTCGATACTGGCGTTCAGTGCATCCTGATCCCCGACATTGATGACTTTGCCACCGATGTCAGAAGACCCGCCCATACCGCCACCTGCCCCGCCGCCTTTCGACGGCTCGAACAGATAAGGTGCTTCGTCCCGCATTGACTGTGCCCACTCTTCCATGGAAAGCGTACTTTTCCCGTCCTTGCCGTACATAACCTTTCCGTCACTACCAGTAGGCACCGGTGTCCCGTCGTCATTGATGGACCACACCTGTCTTCCACGCGATAGAATGTCCTGCATCGCGCCCTGTCTCACAGCCGCCGTGCGACTTACTGCAGCCTGCAGTGAATTGTCGATCACGACTTCCGCAAGTCTTTCTTTGAAGATCTTGCTTTCGTTCTTCGTTGAATTCAGTGATTCGTTCAGCGCCTTGATCTGGCCTTCGTAGTCAGAACGCAGACGCTGCGTGCGCTGATCCAGCACTTCGTCCAGCTTGCCGGCGTCGATCAGCTTCTGTTCGTTGATTGCTTGTAACTTTTCCAAAGCGTCGCGCGCTTTTTGCGGATCCAGACCTTCGTACTGCTTCAGCATTTCCTGCAGCTGATCGGCTTCCTTCACCTTGCCGGTCTGTTCTGTCAGCTGCTTGTTCAGGTCGATGTTCGTGTTGCGGAACTCCTGAATGCGCGCCTTGTAGTCACCGTCGTCGGTGTCCAGTATGTATTCATCGCCGACCTGCGCGTACAGTTCCTGCAGATGTTCGGGGATTTCTTTCAGATCTTTTACGACTACCTTCAGTGCCATGTTAATAACCTCCGGTTATTTGCCAAACGATGCACAGCTGTTGAGAAAATCGTCGTCCTTGTGCACAAGCTTCGACGGAAGTGTGTCGCCAAGAAATACGATGTCGTTCGGACGCTTCTTTGCAAGTTTCGCAAGTGCGACGCCCGATGCCAGCATGTCAGGTCTGGTCATCCATGGCTTGCCATCGACAACGCCGTTGTCGCACATGTCGACGCCCTCGCGATGTGCGGGACCGTCGGCGTACATTGTTTCGTCCTTTCTCCACCCACAATCGGTTCCCGCCAGAATAACTTTACGGGCACCCATGAAAAATGCGGCGGACACCGCACGATTGACGACGTTATAGCCGCCGCCCATGCAGGTAGATGTTGCGAATAGTTCGTTATACAGCTTGACTTCGTTTTCGTAACCCGTCGCGCTGTGGAAGATGATCACGTCTTCGTCCTTCAGGTAGTCGAACAAAGCGGGATCGGAAGATGAAGCGATGATGTGTTTCGTCCCCGGTGCCTTGAAGATCTTGTTCGGCTTCGCGATGTGCGCGCCGGGGTCCATGCTCACGCCATAGTCGACCTTGAAGCCGGCGTCGTGCAGGATCTTGATCGCGGCCTTGCAGCCGAAGATGATCGCGTCTTCTTCGTCGACTGCCTTGCGGATGCTGGCGATGACTTCGGGATCGTTCAGGGTCGGACCGGATCCGGCGACCACGACAACAGGGCCGACGCCGTCCTTCTTCAGTTCGTCCTGTTTGTAACAGGGCATCCCGGCCTTGTGCAGTTCGCCGGCGTGCTTGATGTTCCGATCGTAGTTGTCGACGTTCGGGTTGACGAACTTGATTTTCTTGTTCGGGTTTTCACCCGGTGCCGGCTGGTTGATGGTCAGATGACGCGCATGAACCGGCGGCGTGATAGGCGCTGCTATCATATTTTTACGTGCTCCACGATTTATCCTGCCTCCCCCAAAATTAGGGCAAGCATAATCGCGGGCCGCTAAAAAAGCAAGCGCCTAGTTTTCCTTCAATTTCGCGGGGACTTCTATCCCCAGTTCTTCCAGTTCTGCTATCTGTTCTGTGACGGGATTATCGTACACAGTGGGATCGAATTCAAGATCATTATCGAAAATGTCGTACGTCATGCGCGTCCCGTCTTTGAAACGCATCGGTCGTCCGTTCTCTTTTTTCAGAACTTCGGCCATTATTTTTTCCTGTTCATCGCATTGGCCTGACGCTGCGCAGCGGCACGGGATGCGTGCCCGCCGCCGTCGCGCGCCTTGCCGGTCGACGTCTTGGCGATCCGCCCGGATGGTTCAACCACCCGGAACTTCCCGCCGCGTTTCGCTACTTTTACAGGCATATCAAATACCTACGTCAAATCGCATCTGTTCCTTGCCGGCTTCGTGCGCGGCCCGGTTCTCCCGAACCTGCAGATCGTGCATGACGCCCCAGACGCCCATGTATGCCCGATGCCGGGGTTCGTCTTCGATCGGGATGCTGCCCTTGAAGTTTGTATAGTCGATATTCGCCAGCCTGTCAGCCAGCACTTCCGCGACCATTTCACGCGGCACGAATGCCCGGAACAGGTAATCCGCCGTCACGTCCGTGAACGTTTCGATCAGCGGGAACGTCCGTTCGATGTCGCCTTCGCGGCGCGCACGGACCAGCAACGTAGCCGGGTCGTCCCGGTTCTCCACGATAGACAGCATGGCGTCGTTCATAAATATCCACATTGTGCAGTTCTCCATTTTCAGTTCTGTTAGCGTAACCCCAGATCCTGTTCCTTCGCACGCTGATAAGCTTCTTCACGCGTGCACCGATCGTTACCCTTCTTCCACTGCTTCCATTCGTACCAGTCGAAGAAAAGCGGATCCGTATCATCGATGACATTTATTCTAGCGCTGCCGATCTTATATGGCAACCTGTCCGAAAGTTCACCCTCGACAACATGGTACGGCATACCGGTCAGCTGCATGTCGCAAAAGCCTACATCTACAAACAGGATCCCATTCGGATGATCGAAGACTTCCGCGATCACGCGCCGGTTATCGGGATCGATTTCAATCACCAGCGGTTCGCGACCTTCGTCGATAATGCGCTGCATATTTTCGACTTGTTTTGACATTACCACCCTATCACTTTCACAATTTCGTCGAGCGAACGACCGTCCGGCCATTCATTGATGCCGTGCTTCTTAAACAAGCGTACCACAGTTTTCTTTTGCGATTCGCTTTTGACGTTGATACTTTCCAGATCATCGAAAATCGACAAGCTGTTCTTGAAGATCGTTTCGTTACCGCCGGACCCCGCCGTTTGCTTCCATTCTTCGATGCCCGTCTTGCGGTTGCGCTGAACGTATTGACCCTTCACCTTGCCGAACGCGTCGTGGTTATAGCTGATCGAATCCAGCCGGCGAAGATGATCGGCCTTCCAGACGAAGCCGGAATTCTGTGCCGCGCTGTTCGCGGTTTTTATGCGCGTGAAGAAATACGACGCGCCACCTGTGCCCATGTCGGACGATGGCGACATACCGCCGATCGGTATGCCGCGTCGCAGCTTGTCTGTCGTCGGTGCCATCTGCCCGCCGCTGTTCAGGATCGCTTCGAGCGACGACACGATGTCGCCCTGCGTGATGCTGTGATGCAAGCGGTAGTTCTCCGCGAAGTCGTCCCATTCCTTGCCGAACAGATCCGGGCGCATAAGATGCCGCTGTCCGTGCCCGAACGCCTGATACTGGCCTTTGAAGTTATACATGGGTAGTTCGGTTACATCCCTACCGATCGCCGCGCTAACAAGATCACGCGCACGCTGAACGCGCTTTGCAGGATCCTTGATACGGTTAATCGACGCATTGAAATCACCGAACCCTTCGCGACGGTGCGCCATGATTTGCCGCAGATATAGTTCTTCAGCATCGAAGTCTGTCGCGCGGTCGACGTTAATGCCAAGCTTGCGCAGTGTATTCAGCGCCTGTTCGTGTGTCTTGCCCGGTGCGATAACTTCCAGCCTGTTCTTAATAGCGAACACCTGATCGTTGTCCATGCCGGCCCAGTAGCGCACAGTGACGTCGTCGATCGTGGTTTCGTACATCGTGCCCCATTCCGACGACCCGCCTTTCACGCGTGCTATACCGTTGTTCACGTCCTTGTGTTCGAACTCGCCGCGACGCTTCGTCCACTTGATCACGTCGTCGTCTGCGGCCTTCTTTGCGACAGGCTGTAGCGTGCCCATCCTGCCGGTGTTGAAAAGCTTGTCACCGAACCAGTGCTTTTCGATCTTGTCGTCGGCGTCGTAATAAATCACCGCTTCCTTGATCGCGTCAATCCATTCGTCGTATGTACTGTCGAACGTTTTCAGAACAGCGCGATCCAGCGTGCCTTCATTGATCGCGTCAGATATTTGCTTGCGTATTTTCTTTGACGCCTGCAGCGCATCGTTCAATCGCGTTTCGATTGTATTGTCGAACGTGCCGCCAGTCTCCACGCGGTGCTTCAGACCGATGATCGATTTCTTTATCAGGTCGTCCAGCGGTGCCGTTTCGATAGACGGCAAGCCGGAATTCGATGCACGCCCGACAGCACGATCCAGACCTTCAGCGGCATCACCGCGCAGCTTCATCTGCAGCATCGAACGCGGATCCCCGTTCGCGTCTAGTTCCTTCCATGCCAGTACGGCTTGATCTTCGATCGCGTCCTTGTCGCGGTGCAACACGTAACCGTTCAGGCGCGCGTCTTCGATCTGCTGAACCTCGAAGTCGGTGACGTCCTTGCCAGTATCCTTCGGCGGCGCTGCCGGCTTGCTTTCTGGTGCCTTGCGCGTCGCCCGGATCTTGAAACGTTGCTTGATGTATTTCTTGCGCGCGATCAGTGTTTCGATCAATTCTTCTGCAACCTCTACATCGCGCGGCCCGTACAGCAGGACAAGCTGCCGGATCTCTGCGTCGCTTATGTTTGCGACACGGCGCGCGCTTTCCTTCAGCTGCGCGTCGGTCAGGTCGCCGAACACGGATGCCGACTGGCTGTTCGTGGACGGGTTGCGAAGGGAATCGATTTCGTCGACCGTCTTGCCGAACGCCTTGCCCTTCAGTCCGCCCTGTGCGCGATAGCGCAGTGCGCCGCCTGTGTCGATGCGTATGGCGCGATTCGCTTTCACTAGCAGGTTATCATAGCCAAGACCCACAACGTCCCAGTTGCCCAGCCACGCGTCCGCTATGAAGCCATCGCCGACGCCCGACACCTTGCCGGCTTTCAGTGCCGACGGATTCGACTGCAGTCCATCGATAATCTTTGACGCGACGGACGGCTTCCCGTTGCGCGTGACGATGTGCAGTTCAGGGACTTCGATCCCCATCTTTTCATAAAGCTTCGCGGCTAGGACTTCATTCCGCACCATGTCTTCCGACACTGGCGTCTTCACGTACCACTTGATCCCGGTTTCGGGATCCTGATACATCGCGCCGGAATTCGATCCGCCCTGCCCGCCGATCTGGTTCATGTCTTCGGCATTCGGCGGCGTATCTGTCTTCGGTGTCTTGACCTTCGTTTTCGACTGGTCTTCCGCGATGTCCGCTGCGACCTTCACAGACGGGGCGTCCTTTGCGACAGTATTACCGCCCGCCTTGATGGCGTCTTCGGCAGCTTCCTTGCTTTGGATCAGCTTCTTCAGTGCGGCAGCATCGACGTCGATCTGTTCGTCGATCTGCGACGCTGTCAGAAGATCCCAGATTTCCTTGTCTGCCGGTTCAGTGCCCAGCAGCTTCGACGCTTTCTGGTGAAACGCAAGTTCGTCAAGTTCGCCGAAGCGGAAGTCGTGCAGGACGTCTTCGGCATCGTCAACGATCTGCGCGACAGTAACAGACTTCGACGCTTTCGCGGCTTCCTTGCCGACCGCTGTCAACGTGTCATCGAAGTCGGGGATGTCTTCCCACTTCTTCGTCTGCAGGAACTTCTGCAACGCTGCGTCGTCCGTGGTCAGCGTCAGCATTTTGCTTTCCATCTTGTCGACGAATTCGTCGATCTTTTCGGAAAACAAAAAGTCGTCCAACGCCTTGCCCTTCGGGAAGTCGTCAGCTTCGACGAACAGCTTCTGCAGTACCGCGCTTTTATCAAGCTGGTTCGAGAATGACGGCGTAAGATCCGACAGAGTGTCGTACTCGACTACTACGTCGTCCATGGTCTTCTTGTAGGTAGTCGCTTCGATCGGGCCGGCCTGCGGTTCGACCTTCTCGACAGTTACCTTTGCCTTGCCGAAGTCGACGTCCGCAGGTTTCGCCATCTTCGCAGCGACGGACACATTGTCTGTGACGTTCTGCATTTCGACACTAAGCTTCGACATTTTCGCCAGCTTCGCCAGTTCATCGCCGGCGATGTCTTCAAGCGCCGAATACGCGGTCGGCTTTTTACCCAGAAAAGTTTCATACTTGTTGACAAGAAAAACAAATTCGTCGACGTCGATTGAATCGATCTTCGGTAGCACTTGTTCGATTTCGATGTAGTATTCGAAAGCCTGACTTTGTACGGCGTTGATGTTCTCGCCTTCGATGTCGACTGCTGTCTTCTTCGCCGGTCGTACCTTCTTCGCCTTTGCGACGTCAACGTCGTTAATTGTTTTCGATGCCAGATGCTTCGCCAGTAGCTTGTCGTCGTCTAGGACGGCATTCAGCTTCGGCATGATTGTTTTTATGAACGTTTCCATTTCGATGTCTGACATGCTTATGAAATCGTCGTATGTCAGCGCATCATCGAAGTACGGCTGCGTCGTCTTGATAATCTTCATGACGTTGACGCTATCAAGATCGCCGACGTCTATGTCGTCCATGAACTTCGCCATCGCGATTTTAACGTTATTCGCGACAGGAATAGCAGCGACGCCGGTTGCCTTCGGCACATCTGTGTACGACTGGTTCGCCATAACCTTGTTGAACCATTCGTCATTCGACTGCAGTGTCTTGGTCTTCAGGTACGCGTCCTGCAGGAATAGCTTCAGCTTCTTCGCAGCCTGCACGCTTTCCAGCGGATCGATAGCCGGTGCCGTAATGAACCCGCCTAGTTCATCGTTCAGAATTTTGGACGCGTCCATCAGGTTGTCAACATTAAGCGGGTTCTTTTCGACGTAGTCCGTGAACTTCTTCATCTTGCGCTTCAGCACGGAACCGGAAACCGACGGCGCTAGATCCAGCGTTACATCGACGACGTCGAACGACTTGTGCTGCAGGAAGTTCTTCAGGGCGTCGTCATCACCGAGCAGCGTCGTGATCTTACCGGGTAGATCATTCAGGAAGTTCTTCGCAGCCGGCGCGCCTTCCGTAATCGCGGACACAGGGATTTCCATCTTCCACCCCATCTTGTCCGTGAACACGTTGTAGTCGAAGCCCTTGCCGGCGATAGTGTCTTCGACTTCAAGACTTGCTTTCAGGAACTTCAGTTCTTTCTTTGCTTTCTTGAAGTCAGCTTCAAGCGCTTTCTGTGCACGCGCGGCTGTCTTTGCCGCGACTTTTTCTAGCAGGCTGTCACGGTGCCCGATCAACATGCCCTGCTTCCATGTCGCAAGCAAGTCGACGTCGTTGTTCTTTTTCAGCGTGTCGATCGCTGCATCCATTGCGGTCAGTATCCCGTGTTCAGGGACAGTCCCGTCAGCTGTCGACATCTTGATGTAGATCTGTTTGAACTTCTTGTCAGGTATCTTGCCCGGTGCCTTGTACTTCTTCACCAGTGCGTCGTATTCGTCTAGCGCTTCTTTCGGCGTGACCTTCGATGCGACAGCGTTGTCGGCAAGTTTCTTGTCGATCTCTTTGACGATCTTGACCTGCTTCGCGTCGTCCAGTTCGTTGAAGATTTTCTGCGCAGCCGGCGGCGGCACCTTGCCGGCGATGATCGCTTTCTTGTAGTTGACGATGCCGTCGCTGATCTTCTTCGCAGCCTTGTCGATCTCGACCTGCTTCGCGATGGCTTCCAGAATGTCGGTATCGTTCAGTCCGTCAAGCGCGCCCTGCTTCTTCAGCTTGTCATACGCGCGCTTCTCGAACGTACCCTTCTGCGCCTTGATGGTTTCCAGCTGCTGCTTCGCTTCGACTGCGGCCTGCTGTTGCGCGGCCTTCTCTGCGGCTGCTTTCGCTGCGGCCTGCTGCGCGGCGATCTTCTGTTCGATCTCTGCGCGTATTAGTTTCTTTTCCGCGATCGGCAGCGAGTTATACGAAGCCTGCACGCCCTTCGACGGTTTGATGCCTTTTGCGACTTGGTCCTTGTACTTTGCCAGATCATCGGCAAGCTGCTTCGCCTGTTGTTCAAGTGACACTCCCCCTTTGCCGATCATCTTCGGCTTCGCGCCTTGGTTGTCGTAGAACTCCCACTTCTTGAAGTGCTTTTTCATCTGGTCCCAGTGCACTTCGTTGACCTTGTTCGCCAGTATCACTTCCGGCGGTACGAAGCGACCGCTGAAGTCTTTCTTCGGACCGACGAAACGCTTCACCGCACGCAGTGCCGCTTCCTTGCGCGGGACGTGCATGTAGTAGCCGTGTATGTCGTAGCCTGCTTTCTTGAAGCGGTCGATCCACTTCAGCGGGGTGTTAATCCCCTTCATCGTGATGTCGTGCGCGACATTAAGCCCCAGACGTTCCGCAATGGACGTCGCCCGGTTGATGATATGCAGACTTTCTTCGTGAAGTGTTGCGGCGTTGAAGCCCTTGTATTCGGGCAGCAGCTTTTTTATTTCATCCGCGTCAAGAACAATGGTACTGTCTTTGTCGACAGCGCCGATCCCGCCGTTCTTTTTCGGCGTCGTGAAAGACCCCTTTCCGCTTCCGCCACGACCGCCAAAAACTGAATAGATCGGCTTTTCGCCAGCATCGGGGGTAGCAGCCGCGACGCGTTTCTTCGTGAAGATCTTCCGAAGGATGTCGTCGTGGACGTCTTTCTTTCTGCTTGCGCTCCATGTGCCGTCGGTATTGCGGTAAATGGATGCGGTCGTCGCTTGCTTCTGCAAACTGGCGGCAGTGTCTTCCAGTGCCGCGACCGTCGTGTCGTCAAGTTGTGCATAAATGTCCTGCTTTGAAACCGGTTCGTCGAACGCTTCATACCACTGTTTCCCCGATTTGAATTTCGTATCGGCGATCTTCAGATGGTCGGTCGCTTCTGCTAACGCTTGCTCTAACGTCAACGTCGGCGCACCTGTTTTCTTTAACAGCGCATCGATCGGCAGCGGGTTATGTGACTGGTCTATCATGTCACGTAGCGACAGCTGCCCGGATTGCCACAAGCGGAACTTCGTCGATCCTAAGACGTCCAGCTGGAACTGTGGCGACTGCTGTCGCAGCCAGTCTTCGTAGTCCAGCTTGTCGGATACTGCACCATTCATCGAAGCGCGCAGTCCGTCGCGCTTGCGCGGCGCTATGGTCTGCAGCTTCTTCTTGATCTTCGGGTTTTTGGTTAGCTCGCTGAATGACTTCATCACAGGGACAAGTGTCGACCTGCAGTTGAAGTGCGCCGGCGGCGGACCCTGCCATGCCGATGTCGTTCCCGGCAGCTTCTTCCCGTCCATGTCCCATGCTTGCTGATCCAGTGCGATGCAGATGTCGGTCGTACGCCCGTCCAGCGTAGACAGCCACTGCATCCCCTTGATCACGTCCTTGTTCCGCTGGTACACGGATTCGCGCGCCTTGTTGGCTGTCGCAAGTACCGATGATCGTACCAGTGTCTGCGCCTGCCGGCGGCTGGCGTGCATGATGCCGTCCTTGAAACCAGCCGCAGCGGTGCCCCTGACACGTCGCGACAGCTGGTCAATCGTTTCGCCAGCCAGTAAACCTTCGCGCATTTCTGCAAGGAATGCGTCTTGAAATGCCGGTATCTGTTTGCTGAACCACTTGTCGAACGGCGCGCCTTCGATCATCGCGCGACCCGGTAACAGCTTCAGGATGTCCGGCGATATTTTTTTGAAACCAAGATCGACAGTCACCGCGTGCTTCAGTTCGTTCAACATGATTTCCTGCTGAACGCCCGCGACCTTTGTCAGCTGCGAATTCGCCGTGTCGGTGATCTGCTTGTATGCCTTGCTGACAGTCGGCGCGACGGACCCGGTCAGCTGGTTCAGCTTCTTGTTAACGGCGGCAACAGACGCGCCCTTCGCGGTGCCGGCTGCGTTGATCTTGCGAATGATGTCGCCCTGCATTCCGTTCAGGGTCGAAAAGATTTCCTTGCGCAGCGCAGCGTCAAACCGAAGCAGATCGATGTCGTGCTTCAGCAGTGCCTTCGCTAGTGCGGTGTTAAAATTATCCGCCACGCTTCGACCGTACCGCGTCCAGCGGTTCACGTGCGAACGGGTTATCTTCCTTCAGCCGCTTGCCTTCAGCTGCTGCACGTTCCCGGCCTTGCGCGCCACAGTACACGCGACCGCTGTGTCCCCACTGGAAGCACTCACGCCCGCGTCGCATCGGATCCTGTACCTTGCGTACTCGCATTGCTACCCCTCTCTGTCTCGCATGATCTGCATAAACAGCGCGAGTATTTCCGCATCGTCTTCGTCGACGTGCGGTGCCGTGTCGTGCAGGATTGCACTGACCGACCCGCCGAATATGCCCAGATTCAGCGCAGCCTCTACACGTACCACGATCCGGTAGTCGTCCGAATCGAACCAGTACGTCGCCGCGCCGCCGATGTCTGCTACTGCGACAGCCCTGTGCGAGTGTTCCCGGTAGTCCGCCGGCAGATGCCTGATCGACGCTTCGCCGTAGACCTGTCCGGCCTTCGTTGCGACATGGTCGTGCGTCCGGGGTGTCGTATTTTGTACGACAGTCGTTTCTTGTACGACCGGCTGCGGTGCCGGTTCTGTCTTCGGTGCCGGTGCTGGTGCCGGTGCTGGTGCCGGCTGTACCGGCGCTGGCGCTGGTTGCGGTGCCGGCCTGACCTTCGGCCCCTTGTGCGGCCTGCCCGCCCAGTGCAGGGCGTCGGCTTCGCCGCCCATGCGCGCCGTCAGTTGCGACACGTGCACGAAGTCGCCCGGATGGTAGACACGTGCGACAGTGTTGCTGCGGATCTCTACGGCGTGCGCCGGCCTGCCGGGGTATAACGTGCCCTTGTCAGCGTAAACGTCGCTGACAAGCCCCAGCAGGGCGCGTGACGACGCTTTCTGCAGGGAACTGTAGCCGGTGTCGCTGATCCCGGTGACAAACAGGTCAAGCGCGGACCGGATTTCGTGCTGTGCGATCTGTGCGCGGTCAAACTCGACACGCGTCTGGTCGAACAGTTCGACCCACAGCGGCGATACGTGTTCATGCAGCCGGGGGTATTCAAGAACAAACCGTTCGCCCGGTGCGCGGTAGCGCGAGACACCGCCCGTCGGCTGTGTGACAGGAACTTCCGGTTCGACGACTGCTTCTGCCGGCTGCAGCGCGCCGTTCGTTGCGACAGTAAGCGGGAACGCGGTCAGGACGCCGACAGTCGCCAGCGTTAGCGCGCGATTCTTGAACGTCGCCATCAGTGCGCCCTGTCTTCGTCGTGCGCGATGTCGTATTCGATCTGCGTTGCCAGTTCGCGCAGCATTTCGATGACCTGCGTCCGGTCGCAATCGATCGGCATTTGCCCGCTGAAGAAGCGCAGCGGCTGGTCACTGAACGCGATATTCAGCGACAGCTTGCCGTGCAGTTCGTCGCCTTCGACGGGGTGTTCGTAGATGTTTATTTCGTGCAGCATCATGTCCGTGTAATTGTAATCGACTGATCCGGTGTGCCTGTTATCGACTGCGTCACGCTTGCGCCCGCAGTGCGTGTGCTGGTTGTCGTCAGCAGCGGGTTGACAGGATCCAGACCAAAAATCTGCCATAGTTCGGTAAGCTTTTCGGACTGCGCCGCAGTCAGACCGCCCGTCGTTGCAACCATTTCATCGATGACCGTTGCGCCGTTGCTGTTGTCGGTTAGCTTGCCCACACCACGACACACGATCGTGCCGGCGGTGCAGGTCGACGCGATAATGATCTGACCCGCGCCCAGATCCAGCGAGATATTGTTGTTCGCCGTGTTGTTCTGGATCGTGATGCCGCCCCAGTATTGCCGAAATCCCAGATCGACGTTTTTGCCGTTCATGTCGATGATCGGTGTCGACGTGCCGGGTTGCCCGCTAAAACAGTTCAGGAAGTGCGACGAATTCGCGCCGGTAATCTGCACGGTGCCGGGGTTCAACATGCACTGGTGTGCGACACCTTGGAAGCCGGTCACGTTTTCCAGTACCGCTTCGCGACACACTACCCAGCCGTCCAGTGTTGCGTTGCGCATATACAGTTCGCGGAACTGCGTATTCGTCGTCGATACATTCGCCGATGTTTGCAGTTGCACCTTCAGCGGATGGTCGCCTTCAATCAGGTAGCCGCCGGCATCGGTGCCGGATGTCAGCACGCCTTCGCTTAACATGCGAACGACCGTCCGGCTTTCCCGGTCTGCGATGGTGAATGCGTCGGCGAAATTGTTCACCGGGTAGCGATGCGTGCCCAGCGGAATGTTCGTGCCGGCTGTGCCCAGATCCCCATCGAAGTGAATGTGCGGTCCGAACATCTGCGAGCGCATGACTTCGCCGTAGCTGCTGGACGCGACGGCTGTCGTGACCTGCGCGTTCCAGACGGCGGAAGCAATCGCGGTGTTGTCCGTGGTTGCCGACACGGTTGCCGACACGACGACAGACACCAGCTGTTCCGCGACCGTCTGCGTCAGCTGTGAACGTTCCAGAATCGTCGCTACGGTATGGATGGCAGATGTCGCAACGATCAGCGTATCGGCTGCGTTAATCGGGTACAGGTTGCCCGTGATGGTCAGTTCGTGGTCGGCGTCGTACGGCTGCACCTTCCAGCCCAGATCGGTTCGCAGGAAGTAGTAGTCGCCGGCTTCCAGACCGCCGCCCAGATCTTCGCCGCCGATCGTGGTGAACGGGAAGTCGAACTTCTGCAGATCTGCATCGCCGTTCCAGTCTTCTTTCGCGTCGCTGTACAGATCGACCTGTGTATCGATCGACACCTTGTCGTTCACGTCAGGCGCGACCAGATCCAGCCGGATTGTAAACGTCGACGTATCAAACGTCGCCTTTGCGCCCATGTCCTATTCCTGCTGCGTGAATGCAGTAGGCGAGCAGATCCGCTTCTGTCGTGTTATGCCGTCATCGCATAACTCGCTGATCATGTCGAACTTGCCGCCCTTCGCTTCCCATTCGAACATCGAAACAACCTTCAGGGGATCGTTCGGTGCGATGTCCCAGCTGAACGTAAACTGTTCCAGCGTGTCGCGCCCTTCCAGTTGTGATTCGATAAGCTTCTTCAAGCCCTTGTCGAACTCGTTGCGACCCTCACGTATGCGGAAGATACGGTAGCGTATTTGCCGCCGCATGTGCCGCCGCATACGCGGGTTCGCTGTCTGCGCCTGCATCTTCAAATCGATCAAGTGATCAGCTTCTTCGTCTGTCAGTTTTTCTTTAAGTTCGGTCATTGCTATCCCCAGATTGAAACCGGAACAAAGTCGGTCAAGGCAGCGTTTTCGCATTGCGTCTGTGCAGCATCCTCTAAGCTGTCAAACTTCGCCGCGAAAAGTCGTTCAGTCGTCCAGTTGCATTCGCCAATAGACGGACCGGCGTAGTATACAGATCCGCCGTTATTCGTGCGCGGATCGTGTGCCTTGCGTAGTACCCACATAACTTTGTCCCTGAATTTATGCACCCGTATTGCGACGCGATGGAACGGGGCAAACCACCGGAGGAAGCACGCAGGGGAACGTGCTTTGCGCCTAAGCTGCTTACGGGTTGCTGTAGTTACGTTCGAGAGGCGACACAAGCGAGAAGGTCAAGCCCTTCGCACGTGTGATGGTGCCTGTCGTGATAACGTACTGCGCCGTATCCAGACCGATTGCCACGATCGTGACCGGGGCGTCTTCGCCGGCGGATGCTGCACCGCGCTGCGTGTTGCCGTCATAGTCGAACGTGAACGACCGGCTTGCACCGATTACCGTGTACGCCACATCTGCGCCGTCGGCATCCTGCACCGTGATGGCGGTCGATGTACCGAAGTCGCGACCCGTGTTGTCGCCGGCATCGTCGTTCGTGAAGAACATCCGCACCTTCGCGCTGCCATCTGTCACAAGGTTCGTATTGTGGTTGATGGTGAACGAAGACACGAACGCTTCCAGTCGCGACACGCCCGTGGCGTCGACGTAGGTTGCGTTGTTGGTATCGTCGGCATTGATGTCGTCGATGTACAGGTTCGCCGTCGTACCGGTCGGTGTCGCAAACGCCAGCAGCAGATCGGTGACGTCGCCGCGCGATGTACCCGCACCCCAGTCGATGTCGCCAGTCTGTCGCAGCTGGTGCTGGATGAACTGGTAGCAGTTCGCCAGCGTTGCGTTATTACCGGTCAACTTCCAGTTGAAGCCGTACGTGACACCCGCGATCGTCCGCTTGAAGCCGTCGGCTGCAGTCACGCTTGCACCAGCAGTCGGTCCTTCGTCGGTGATACGCGTCACGTCAGTCGATACCAGTTCGATGTCTGTCGTTCCAGCACTTGCGACAGTGAACGAAATGTTATTCGACGTCGTAGACGCGAAGGTCACGATCGTGCCCGTGGTAACACCGTCAGCGGTCCAGCTGCCAGACGAACGCGTGATCTTGTTCGTCGTACTGGCGAACGTGACGTTTCCTACAGCGGCCAGCGACAAGACGTCGCGCTTGTATTCGAGGAACATTCCCGCTTCGTACACGATAATGTCGTTGCCGCCAACGGACGTGAACGGATGATCCTGATCGTTCACCAGCGCCACGGTTTCCGACACGACGGACGTGATCGGGTAGACGCCTTCGAAGTTACCGGTCGAAGACACGATGGCAATGATGTCGCCGACCTGCACACCGCGCGTCTGCAGTTCACCGTTCAGCACCGACACGATGGCAACAGCCGAAGATGCGCCGGCGGAGATCGAAGCCGACAGCGTGCTGGCGACGTTCGCGTCCTTGTTGGCGTACACGACCGGACTGAAGATGTCGTAGTCCAGCGATGTCGCACCAGTCCAGATGCCGTTCTCTGTTGTGTCGACATACACCGTCGACGCGTTCACAACACTGGTGATCGTGTAGTATCCGGCGTCCGTTTGCGTGCCGGTAATGAACAGCGCGTCACCGACGACCACAGCGGAAGCGGTGAACGGTGCCGCAGCTGAATCGCGGAACGAACCGACCGTGGAACTGATCGCACTGGTGACACCGGCGGAAGCCGTGACCACGGACGCAGCCGAACGGAAAGGCGAAGTACCAAGGATCGCGGCGTCGCTTGCGACAATGGCCGCGTCGTCGCTGTGCGCCAGCGGGAAGCGGTTCACAATGGTCTGAATGTTCGTAACACCGATGTCCGCGATTTCGGATCCGGCGTACGTCTTGCCCTTCTTGCGGACGAACAGCTTCAGGAACGTCGTATAGTCGAACGCGGTAGACGACAGTGTCGGGATGGCTTCGTTGACAACACCTTGGAAAGTGAAGTTCACCGGATCGTTCTGTGCGCTGACCTGCTGGTAGTAAACCTGCGCGTCAGTATCCAGACTGCCCAGTGTGATGATGCCGGTATATTCGCGGTTCGTCGATGCAGCGGCGTCCTTCTTCGCCCATCCGCCGGTCCTGATCTTCTTCCGCGTGTACTCGTTCTGGTAGTCCCAGTCCTTGTGCGAATCACCGCCGCCGATTTCGAACTGCTCAGACGTAATCGCCTCGAACGGGAATTCGTGCCGGATCAGGTCGTCGGACAGCGCCGTGGCGTAAGTGTCCGTGCGCCACTCTTCCTTCGCAAACGAATACAGCGCCTGCTTCGTCACGCCGTCCTCGATTGATCCGCCGGTCGGGTTGTGCACGGCATACACAAGCGCGCTGCCGTCAGCAGACCAGCCGGTGAAGCCGTCGTCGGTTGCCAGTTCAAGCGTCGACGCGTTAACAACAGCCGACACCGTGTAGTGCGCCGCGTCCGCACCGTTACGCAGGACAAGAATGTCGCCTGCGTTTACGTCAAAGGTCGTGGTGAACAGCGCGTCGGGATCGATGAACGCGGTAGCGCCCGTCGAAACTGTCGCATTGTTGCTGCTCGCCGTGACCGACGTAATGGCACCGACCGGGTACAGCGATACGCGCTGCGTTTCGGTGCCGAAGATAACTTGGTCGCGATCCAAGTTATCCGGGTCGATAACAATAGCCATGGCTTAATGTCTCCCAGTTACTTTTCAAGGATCGCGCCCCGCCGGGACGCTACGATTTACGGGTTCAGGTACACCCTGTCTGTTTCCTGCTGTATAGGTATGCTTTGGTTTGTATTCGATAGAACAAGATTTAGCAGTCTTTCTTCTTTGAAGTCTGTATGGAATATTACCGCGAACATGTCCACATCGGAACCTTGATACACGTAGTTGTATGTGAACGACGTCGCACCTAGACGATAAATTTGTAAGTTATCAATCTTCCCCTTGAACGTATGCGCCTGCAGTCCGTGCACCTTGCTGGTCGTGTGCCCAGCCGATGCCGTCACTTCGTAGTCGTAATAGCCTTCGGATTCCGCGCTTGCACCGAATACCGTACTGCCGAACACTGGCTGCACTGCGCCGGCTGTGTACGAAGCGATCTGGAATACGATCTGGTACTGCACAGTATCGATCGGCAAGAACGACACTGTCGACGCCATCGACAGGGTCGATACCGTCGCACTGGCGACCGCCTTGCTGCCGGTTATCGTCCACGGATCAGGCATTCTGGTACACCCTGTCGACGCGTTGCTGGATCGGGATCGACTGGTCGGTGTTCGATAAGACCAGATTCTTCAGCCGGCGTTCGCGATAATCCAGATGGAACACAACGGCGAACGCATCGATGTCCGACCCCTGATAGCTGTACGTGTACTGGAACGTCTGCGGCGCTGTCAGGTCGTAGATCTGAAAATTGTCGACGTAGGCGTTCAGGGCACTGGCCTGCAGCCCGTGCACCTTGTTCCCTGCCTGCCCCGCCGATGCGACAAAGTCGTACGTGTAGATCCCCGGTGCTTTCGCTTCCGCACCGATGACCGCACTGCCCAGTACCGGATAGACGCCGCCGCTTGAATAGCTCACGATCTCGAACGTCATGCGGTATTCGGTACTCGCAACAGCCGCGAAGGATGTCGTCGACACCATGTACAGCAGATCGCTTGTACCGTCCGCCCATGCTTGGCTTCCCGTTATCGTCCATACACCCGACTGTGGCGGCGCGGCACCGCCGCCGGTGCCTTGAAACGCCATGCCATTCCAGACATACGCATCGTCGCTGTCGTCATAAAAAATCGCACCGTCGAGTAGAAAAGCATTCGCCATTAACTCAGACCGATCTGCCAGTTCAGGTATATGCCGGTAAGACTTGACGTATACACTTCAATGCGCGGATGTACTACTGTCTTTTGCCCAGCGTCGCCAGACGTATCAAGTTCCATTTTGTAATACTTCGGCGCAGTCAGCCCGCCCGTCCCGGTCCATGCCGTACCGTCAAGCGTTGACGATGCCAGCGTCGAACCCGTTGCATACGGATCAATCCCGGAGAAGATCGTGCTGAAGCGTGCGACATTAGTGACCCAGTTGCGCTGTATCGCCGTCGTTCCATCCGGGTAATCAAGAAACACGGCGATGTCCGCATCGGTCAATGTCTGATTGTCTGCAATCAGGTTGAACGTCAGCTTGTCCGTTGTCGTAGATGCAAGGTCAACGTATTGCGCTGGCAGCTTGAATGCAAAAGGCCGCGCAGAATTTGTGTCTGCATCCGTGCTGATCTGAATCGAAAACTTGTCGCTCCCGCCGAACATGGCCGGTGAGTCTGTAACGTAAACAGAATCATTGTTGATTGCGACACCCATGCCATTGCGGTATTCAAAGCGGTGTAACTTTCCGCTGGTAGTGTCATCACAGTTGTATATGGCAACCTGATGCTGTTCTGCATCCATCGCCTCGAATGGTGTAAAGTCTGGATGCCACCGGCACCCCTTGAAGTTCACATTCACGGTATCTTCGCCGCCAGCCGTAGTGGCGACAAGCCCTGTACCCGTGCAGCTTGCCATTGATATTCCATCAAGAATCACAGTTCCACCGCCAGCACCAAAAGATGTGTTGGTGATGATATTAGATGGATTACCGACAACCTCCCCGCCAAGCCACTCCACAGTCCCACCATTGGCAACCTGAATCAGATTGTTATTGTTTATGCTGCTCGCGGCTGCAAGGTTCACGTTAACCATTCGCACTTTACTGCCGTCACCACTCTGTGTGATACAGACATCGGCATTAGTTGTACCCGTTACAACGGAGCAATCCTGCAAATAGACAATCGTTGCCTGACCAACAGTATCAACGGTCGAGTCATCACCGACAAGCTGCATACCACGGACATCGACATTATTCTGAAACTCAAAGTCAAAGATTGTCGTGGTTATATCCTCACGCGCACCCGGCTTGTATTGATCTGCCGCATTATCGTCAACGCTATACAATCCGACGAAAGCACCTGTCTGAACCCCGCCAGATACGGTGATATTCCCGGCTGGTGTATAAGTATTGTTGTGTAAGTGACTAAAGCAAAAATCATCGCCGGGAACGTAGCCTGTCGTCGGCACCGATACAGCCGCTTCCAATGAACTGTAATAGCCAGCCGTGCCCAATGCGCCGAACGATACCGTCTGCTGCGTTGCATACCTGCCACCGTCGCCCGTGGCTGTGCCGTCATGCTTGATGTAAAAGAAAGCCATTACAGATATTCTCCCGGCAGCTTATCCCACGTCTGTTCCTTTTCATCGGTCAGGAACCACGACACGCCGTTGACGTTGTTGAAGCGTGTCGCAATCGCCTGCCATTCACTTGTCGGCACGCCAAGGTAAGCGGCTCGCGCTGCATCGTTTGCGCCGCCGCGCAATTCGACGGCTTGAAAGAACGGGTAAGCAGCGAAGAACTGCGACGCATCGTCCAGCGTCATGCAGCGTCCAAGCACGCGCCGGTCGTAGTCAGCCTGCGGTTGAAACTCCGCCGTGTCCGTCGGCGGCTGTTCGTTGCGTACAAGTGCCATCGATTGCGACACTTCCCTGCGGGCAAGCGTGTCATCGATCGCCGTGTATATCGACACCGCATAGGCATCCAGATCCGTACCCTGCAACACGCGCCTGTCCATAACGTAATCGGATCCGCCGTCGTCGATGAAGCGATAGCGCACTTCGATCCGCGTGCCGTTCGGAACTGCGTAGACGATTTCGTGCGACGTAATCATATCGACACCCAGCTGCCAGCGTTATCGAAGCCGCTGTCTGCGACATACGTCGCTTCGTACACGTTTTCGTTTCCTGAAAGTTCGGCCAGTGTGCTGGCATCGTACAGCCGCACTTCCGTGCCGGGTTGCAAGCCGGTTAGCGTGAACGTGTACTGCGCCGGCGGCGTGAACGTGAAACCGTCGTCGAACGTCATATAGTCGACCGTGCCCGTGCCCCTGTTCGTGATGAAACAGCCCGTCGAGAAGTACGCTTCCGTCGTGTAGGCGTCGCCGGTCTTGTCGACCAGTCGGGTACTGCGCAGTCGCGCTGTCGACACCCACGCTTCCGTCGTGCTGGTATCGGCGAACTTCGCCTGCTGCTTGTCGTATGCCTGTGTTAGCGCGTTGTTCTTTGCGTCGATGTGGTACGTCGCCTTGTGCCCGCTGTTCAGCACCTGACGACCGCGCGCCGTGCCGGCTTCGAACCAGTTGTTCGCAACCTGCGGCGGTTCGCCGGATGCCGATGATGTGTTGACCAGAATCCATTCCTGCGTCAGCCCGTCGCCGGCCTGATACAGTTCGCGGATTGTGCCCTTACTGCCGCCGCCGGTGCTTACGACAGCGCTGACCGTGACCGTCGCCGTGACGCTGACCTGCACGTACCAGATGCCGCTGTTCAGGACGGATTCGTCAATGAACGACGCCGTATGCAGCAGGGCGCTTGCTGCCGTTGATGTCGTAACCTCGCTGTCCGTGCCCATGGCGATCGTGAATATTGTTTCGCCGGTGAACGTCTGCGCGCCTTCGAACGGTTCGAATGCGTATTTCCAAGCACGCGCGACAAACGGTCCGTAGGTTGTCGACGCTGTTGACGATGCCCAGTACGTTGTCAGCACGTCTTCGCTGACAAGGCCGCTTGCTGTCGCAACGCCCTGCACGTGGTTCGTGCGCGCCGTTGCACTGCCCTGCGTTAACACGAACAGGGCCGAAGGGATCACTGTGCCGTCCGTCTGTGCATGTGTGGCGTCGACCGTGAAGATCTCGCTGACGGTTGACTGCCCGCCGGTTTGCGTCCACAGGATGTCCGGGTTCGTCCATGTCGGATTAACGAATTCCCACGTCGTGCTGTTGTTCGCCGTGACGTCGCGCGTGTTATTGACCGACACGTACTTGTTGACGCGGATCGTTTCGTTCGCCGCGCTTGACTGGAAGCCGTAGCTGTCCGACAGGATGATCGGCCCGTCGAATGTGGCGAATGTACTGGCGACGACGACGTAGTCGTTTGCGACACCAGCCCCTTGAAACTTCAGGTTATTGCCGTACGTGTTCCCCTTCAGGCGCGCACCGTCGTACATCAGGTTCGTGAAGGAAACGTCGTACGCGTACAGGAAGCTGCCAGTCTGGAACAGCGTGCTGTGTGCGTACACCGTGCCGCAGTTGACGTTATGCAGCATAACCGTCGCGCTTGTGTTCGCCTGTATGTAAGCGAAGCCTAGCGTCGTGATGGCGTTATTGCTATTCCAGTACCAGCCGCCCAGCGATTCGCCTTCGAACAATGCACCGACCGCGAAGTACGACCCGTTCTGGACGATAATCTCTTCGTCCTGCGAGATCGCCTGATTATACAAACCACCGACCATGTGATTTGTACCGTTGCCGATGGTGTGCGGGGATGCGCCCACGTCCCATTCCGACGTCGCTTTCAGTACCAGCTTCCAGTCGTTGCCGTAATCGGCGTCGTAGTTGATCTGGTTCTTTGCGACGGACAGGTCGTCGTTAACCGACGGGACGGTTTCAAACGGCGGCGTCACGCGCAGCACGTCGGTGCGTCCTGCGCTGGCGTAGGCGTAGCGCATCTGCCCTGTCGCGCCGCCGGTGCTGGATACGATCGCCAGATGGTAGCCGACATAGGCACCCAGACCGGTAGCCTGAATAGTCGAAGCGGTCGCTGATACGACCGCTGCATCTAGGTTGTTACTTGTCTGTGTTCTTGCGGCCATGGATTCGCTTACTCGAAGCCAGTGGCGGACAGAAAAGCAGACAACATATCGCGGATAGCAGCGACCGTTTCCGGTTCCTGCGGATGCGTTGCCGGCGCTGCGTCGACTTCAAGTCCCCATCGCCCGGACGGGCAGATGGCTGCACGTACTTGGATGTCGTCGCCTTCGAAGAGAATTTGCTGATCACTGAACGACATTATCTTCAGGCGCTTGCGACATGAACAGATTCAGACGAAGCCCGACAAGGATGCGATCACCCTGCCGGCCAATCACGAAGCCCGCTTCGCTGTCGTCGTTGTCATCGGAAGGCCCGAAGTTCTCGCTGTAGACGACGCGCCCCTGATCATCGGCGACGTAGTAGCCCATGACCCGTTCCTTTTCCCCCTTTTCCAGTTCGAACAGAATGTCGGGGTAGACGCCGCCTTCCCACAGTTCCGGCTGCAGCTTGACCGGTGCGTAGCCGTAGCCGGACAGTTCGCCGTTGTCGACGAACAGATGCACGCTGTCCAGATGCACGACCAGCGCGCCCATAAAGAGATCATGCCCGTATGGTGTGACCTGAATCATTTAGCCCTGTTCCTTGATGCCTGCAGCCTTGCCGTCCGCATCGCGTACGATCTCGAAGCTGCGTTGCAGTGGAGTGACGCCGGCGCTTTGCATAAGCCCGTCGCCGCTGGTGTCGCTGTCGTTCTTGATCTTCAGCTTTTCGTCGTCGACGCTGGTGCCGTCCGGGATAATCTCGCCTTCCTTCAGGTTGTGCAGGAACGTGTCTTGCGAGATCTCGCCGGCCTGCTTCGCCTTCATTAGCGCGATCAGTTTGTCCGCTGCCATTTGCGACCCGACGAAGTCCTTGTTCAGTGTTAACTTGATCTTCTTGATTTCGCCTTCGCTGACGTTCAACCATTCCGCGTACCACTTCAGAATCTGCGTTACGGCTTCATCTGCGACACCAGCCAGTGCGGCAAGGATCGACCCTTCGCCGCTTTGTCGCATTCGGTGCGTGTCCGCTGCTTCGACGCCCTTCTTCTGCTCTTCGAGCATCCGCGCGCCCAGCACAGCCATCGCGTTTTCCTTGTCCTTCTTCAGATCCCGGAGCGCGCCCAGCCCCTGTCCAGAGTATTCGAGATACTTAGCGTCGGCTTGCGGGTTGTCTGTGACCCACGCGACGCCGCTGCCGATCGTGTACGTGTTCTTCGCATTGAATCCCATAAGGACCGGAGTCGGAAGCGCTGTAAAGTGTGCGCCGTGTTCAAGGTCGGCGCTTGTGCGGTAGTGCGAAAGATTGACGTCTGCAAGGTCAAGTAGTGGCGGCTTCTTCGGTGCGGGTTCGTCGTCGGTCGCGTTGATGAACTTGAAGGGAATGTAGTCAAGCTGCTTGCCGTTGATTTCCGGGACAATGGCTTCGCCGTGTCGCACCCACTGATCCTTGTCGTTTTTGCGATAGACAAGATGCTGATAGACGAAACGCTTTTCGTCTGCTGGCGAATCGCCGTCAGCTTTCGCAAGCCGAAGCAGCCGGATCTGTGTTTTTGTTTCAGGTTCAAAAGCGTCTTTGCCATAGTCGTTGTACTCTTCTGCGAGTGTGACCATCACCAGCTGCATGACGCCCTTCACGCGTTCAGTGCGCCAGTTCAGGATGTTCTCTGCCTTGTACTGCGATATGTAGGGACGGTTGTCTTCGCCTTCTTCCGTTGCTGCGTCGACCAGTAAACCGAAGCGACCGACTTCGACCTGCTCGCGTATTACGCGTCGAAGCAACACGTCGACGTTGCTGCCTTCTTCGGTGACGTCGTTCAGGTCTTCTTTTTTCGACTTCGGGAAGTCAAGGATGTATTCCTTGCGGAAGATCGCGCCGGACAGCGCGTCGACAGTGCGCCCGGTAGCGCCGAAGTACAATGCACGCATCTTGTACGCGCTGTACTTGCCGCCGGTTTGGCCTGTCAGTTGTGGTAGGTATTTCGTGCCGCGCGCCTTGACGGCATCTGAACCTGCGGCGGTGTCGCGGCAGCGTTCCCAGAATGGCGCATACTTGTCATGCTGCGGATGTTTACTATCGATCGGCATTCCGTTTCCCTCAAAGGATTATCGGGACGCCGCCCCTGCTTACAGTCCGACGATGTTGACCACCGCTTCTTCGTGTTTGGCCTGCAGAAGTCGATAGCGGCATTCGTCCGCGATATGATCTTCTGCATCCGTGTCTATGTCGTCCGTGTCACGTTCCAGCCGGCTTAACGTGGGCACGGTTCGGACGAACTGTACACAATTCTGAAAAATAAGCAAGCCCGGTTCCTCGAAAGTGGGAGCGATTACCGCTTTCAGGCGGTTGCGAATGATCTCCCAGCCTGCCTTCCGACTGCCCGGTGCTTTATTCGCCGGTTTCCATGTAACGCCCTTGGCTTCCATTTCTTTAGCGATGCAGTGCCCGTCTTCCGTGGTGTAGATCGCAGAATCAGCCGGCCCCGGTTCCACGCGCCCCTGCAGCCCCATGGCGGATTCCCGTTCGAGGATCCCTGTCGCAACGTCCTTCGCGAGCATCTTCGACCCGACGTTCGGTTCCTGCCTTTCGGGATCCCAGCCGTACCATTCGGCGATTCGGAACACGGTCCCGCGCGGGAAGTGTCGCACTGTGCCGTCCGTCATGGTTGCCGGCGTGCCGTCCGATTCCGCCCACCATGCGACAGAAAACGGCTTCGAGGATCCCCAGTCGAACGACCGGTCGATGTGCCACGATGTCGGCACGGCGAATGGCCGGATCACGTGGCGGCTTCGATCCCAGACGTCGTCGAACATGCCGCCGGCGACGATGTCCCAGTCGCCTTCGCGCATCGCCCGCACAAGTTCCTTGTTGCCCAGTCCTTCCAGCCGCTGTTCGTATTCGGGATCCGATTCCATTAGCGCCTGATTGTCTTCCAGCTTCGCCGGGATGTACTGGCGCTTCAGACCGCCTTCGCCGCGCGGCATCGTCATGATCTCGAAGGCCGGCTGCAGGTCGATGAATGTCTTCTTCACCCAGTTGTGCCCGACGCCGCCGGGGTTCGCGCCGTTGATGATACGCGGGAAAAAGCCCTGCCACAGCGGATCCAGATCCAGACCCGCCAGTCGCACACGACCGCGCAGGTAGCGGTAAATGCTGTCCGTGAAGTGCGTTAATTCGTCGACCGCCAGCACGTGTATTTCCGCGCCCTGATAGTCGAACTTGTTCTTCTCATGCTGGCAATGGCACAGATGAATCTTCGCCTTGTTCCAGAACTGGATGTAGTTCTTCTGCGTGTTGATCGACACGTACTTCTTCGCGACCCATGGTGCGAGCATGGCCGGGAAGGATGTCGGACCTTCCATGTGATTCTTCCACAGGTCGGGGTAGGTACGGCGGAACAGGTAGAACTGCAGGAAGGGAACCTTCGAACACCAGTAGATCGCCGCGCAGCGCATTAGGTGCGACTTGCCGCCGCCGGCTGCGCCCCCGTACAGCAGTTCTGTCGCATTGGTCGTCAGCGCCCGCGTCTGCTTCGGTTGCAGATCGATGTCGACGTCGGCGGCTGGCATCTATTCCGTGCGCAAGCGCAGGTTCAGTGTCGGCCCCGTATCGTCGTCGTCGTTCGTCGGCGGATCTTCGGCGCGCAGCTTCGGTGTCGTGTACTGCGCGATCTCGCTGTGTGCCTTCATGCGCAGGTTCAGGGGAATGTTCTGTGTGTTCGCCAGCTTCGCCAGCTCGACCAGCGGATGATAGTCATCCGGGACGCCGTCGTCGGCCCGCATCAGTTCCAGCAGGTCCGCCCGTTCCCGGTCCATTTGCCGGCGTTGCGTGCCCGGACGCGGCGTCTTGATCGGTTCACCGACCCGCAGCGCCGGTGCTTTCGAGGATGTCAGCGGTCCGTCGTCCATGTGCGGGCAATATAGCGGGGTGTCGCAGTGTCGGCAAGTACCGGGATCACAGTGCGGGAATTTCTGACGGCGGCACGCGGCCAGCGGGGATGCGGACGCGAATCGTTCGTATTTACATCATCATCCAGAAGTGTCGTCGCGCGTACGCGCGCGCGCATATATGGGCAAAGTTTTTTTTCGACCCTTCAAAAAAATAGGCGCACCACCCCCTTTTATATACGAATCAATAACCTGCAGCAAAGGTAGCAGTGAGGTAGCACCTGTGCAGCGCTGTAAGTCCCTGTTTTACAACGGAAGGTAGCACGGAATCACAGGTAGCACAGAAAAAACGTGATTTTCGAAATTAAAAAATTTTCCCCATATAGCAAGTGATTCACACAAAAAAATAAAGGTTAACTTGTTGAATTTTAAGCAAAAAAAAGGTAGCGACCATGGTGCTACCACGGTGCTACCTTTGCTACCTTGTGAGGGAAATCAATAACTTGCGACTGTGCGTCGTGTTACCCGATTGAATTACTTCATCTTTTTCCCTTGTAGCCAGTTTACGGAGATAAGAACCAATGAAAACAGCGCAACGGAAACCTGTCGAGGGGAATCCCCACAGCGCTGCACAGCAGCCTATACGATCACCGACCCGATGGCAAGCCCTTGTCGTGATCGTGGCTACAGCCGCACCACAGGCCGCTGTACGTGCCGTCCGCCTTGATGCTGTAGCACTTCATGTCGCCGACCCGGAATTCAACCACGGTCGCCTTCCCTGCAGACCGCACCAGCGCCCCTGTACCGCGTTCCGCTGTCGCATAGATGTCAGCGGTCCCCATAGTCAGGAAAATGGCTGTTAGCGCCCCACAGACGCCCGTACGGTCAAGAATGTGTCTCTTCTTCACTGTCTAATCCTCTCGCTAGGCTAGAACTGATCCAGCATCCCCCAGTCGATCGGGGTGCCTGCCGGCTTCTTGCTGTCGTAGTCGATGTGCCATTCGGCGACCAGTTCGTCTTCGTCGCCCCAGACCGGGATCACCAGCTTCGCACTGATCGTCTTGTTTACGCGGTTCTCCACGTACCCTTCCGCGCCGTAGCTGCTGCTGCCCTGACCGACCCAGCCGCCCCGGACGCATTTCTTCCAGTCCAGCCGGCCTTTGATCTTGCCCTTGTTCTTGCCCTTCACGAAGCGGGGAAGCGCGTCGACGATGTCGTCGCCGAACAGCCGGCGGGCGTACTTCTCGCCGAAGTCCCCGGAAAGATAAGCGGTGTTTTCTTTGAAAGCGGCGTATGTGGTCATTGTCGTGTCCTCAGTGTGTAAGTACAGACTACCCACTGACCGCATAAATGTCAACACCTTTTTCGACCTTTTTTCGAGAATGGTTCTCATTTACACCACAGCCCCGCGCGTGTCGCGACGCACGTGATGTTCGGGAATTCGGTATGCTTGATGATCCAGATCGGCCCGTCTTCGGTGTCGTAGCGGTGCACGTCGCCGGGGAATGGCTGTCCCTGTACCACGGGATCCGGCCCCGGTCGTGCCTTCTCGCTGTACTCGCGTTCTGCCGGCCTGTCGTCGCCTATCAGGCGTTTTTCCACGACAGTGCACGACTTGCCCACGACCGCCGCCAGAATGCCCAGAATGGACACCACGATGACCAGTTCGATGATCGTGAAGCCCTTCACTTGCATTTCTTCAAATCCCCTTTCTTGTGTTCATCCCACCATTGCGACAACGCCGGGTTTTCATCGAAATCGTAGTTCATGCGTGCCAGCGCCCGACACGCGCTGCACAGCAGCTGCTTCATCGTGACGCGCCCGGTTTCAGCGGCTTCTGCGATCGCGATCCCGCGCGCATGGTCTGCCCCGTACTGCGGTTCCCACGAATGCGGCCCCGGATGCCCTGCATCCAGATAACACGCTGCCGGTTCAGTGCTGTAGTCAGTGAAGCGCTGCCCACCGTCACGCGTACGCCCGCACGGTCCGCGACACGGCATTACCGGTTGTCCCCGTCGCCATGGATCAGCCCCCGGTCTTCCCGGTCGCCCAGTTTTGACAGGTTGTCGTTTGCGACACTTTCCATCGTGCCGGCCATGGTGTCGATGATATACAGCAGCGCGCCCAGCAGAAGCCCCAGATGGTGAAGGATCTTGTCGCGCCGGCCTTCGAGCGCTTCCCCGCCCCGGATGACCTTCTTCCCCTGTTCGGCGATCGCGCCGGCATGAACGAACATCCAGCCGGCGGCATCCAGTGCCGACCCGTAGTGTCCGCCGACAATTTGTATCGCGCCCAGTGTGCGCCCGCACGTGATCGCGACGGCGTTGCAGTACCACAGCACGTCGCCGCATTCCTTCAGGATGTCGTCGGTCATGACCGACTTCGACGCCAGCTTCATGTACGTTTCGGATGTCTCGCCGCACAGCCCCAGCGCTGGATACGCAATGTCGCTGCCGGCCTTCGGGTAGATGGCGAACTTGAATGCCCGCCCGCTATAGTCGTCAAGTTGTTCTGGTGTCATCGTATTCGGTCCTTTCGTTTTCGTCGAGTATTTTCTTCAGTGCCGCGCGCAGTCCGGCTTCGTATTGCTTGTATTCTTTCGATTCGGATCGACCAAAACCATCGCGTGAACAGCTGCCCCAGTAGTGCAGCAGGTCAACGCCTTCGCCGCAGCATAGATGCAGATTCGCCGTGACAATAACTTCTTGCAAGACGGCGATTTCGTCTTTCAGATCTTCGACCTGCTTGCGCAGCCGGTCTTCTTCGCTGTTAAGTATCCCCATCGTCTTCGTCCCGCCAGCTAACATCCAGCGCGTAGCTTTTGCCGTTGACAACAATGCGGACAAAACTGCCCGCGACTTCTTCCACGAATGCGACCTGTTGTTCCATCGCTTCTTCCGCCTGCGTGTGCGTCAGTCGATCTTCGTAGGCTAAAAAACCGTAGTTCTGCGACATTATACGTTCCTGTACATTTCCTTGAATTTTGCAACGTTGAAACCGTTGCACGCCTTGCACCGTTCTGCGTCGTCGATGTAACCCAGCCCGCCGCACTTCTTGCACGGGTAGATAATTTTCTTCAGGTTCTGGATCGTGCTGTACAGCTGCGAATTCGCGCGCTGCACGGCTTGATGTTTTTGCTTCATGTCATCGTAGCGGTTGTTCGCGATGCGTACGCGTTGCGACATGGCGAACAAATCATTCCCCAGCTTTTTTATTTTTTCGTCAGGCGTCATTCCAGCATCCCACGCACAAGCTTTTCGCAGTAGGTTTCTTGCCGGTTGTTCAGCATGTCAGCGACTTCCCTGATTGTGTCGCGTCGGCACCGCTTCAGTTCTTCTTCGTGCCGGCAGTATACGCACGACGGCGGTTCACCGGACCACATGACTTCGTTCGGGTAAGGTGTTCCATGCTTACACGGCATTTTTTCTGTCCCTTAGCCACAGCGTGCACATCGTGAAGGCGATGCCGTGTGTTGTGTAATGTTCTGTCGCGTGCGAACTGGTGTACACGATTAACGGATGCAAATGATTGTCGTGTCGCATACGTAGCACTTCCCAGTCGCCGTTCGTCTTGACTTCACGCCAGCCGTGTTCGATCAGCCATGCCTTGAAGTCGGCCAGCTTGTCGATGTGCAGCATGTTACGCGATGTCGTCACGCATCCGTCCTGCGTGTGCACTTGATGCGCAGTTCGCGCTGCTCGCGCTCACACCACGCGACAACATTCTTCGCTTTCTCGAAGCTTTCGTAGCGCCTGTCGCTGAAGCTGCCGCGAAATATCGGGCACGTAATCGTCTTGATCTTGAAGAAGCGATTCCCGTCGTCGTCAAGGCATTCGTATATGTGCCATTGCTTGTGCTTCTCGTAGTATTCCATCACCTTGAAAAAGCCCTTGATCGCAGCCGCAAGTAACAGCAGGATCGGTAGCAGGTAGATTTCGTCGCCCATTATTGTTGCTGCTCCTTCGGCGGTGCTTCTTCGTAGTGGTACATGTACATCTTCTTTTCCTCGATGCGTTGCGACACGCCTTCCAGTACGCGCGGGTAGCTGATAACGCGCGACGTTGCGATCATTGCCAGCACGGCATACAGGTCCGTCAGTTCGTCTTCGAGTGCTTCAGCATTCGTCGGCGATGGTTCACGCGACGGAAAACGTTCATCCGGTCCGTGTCGCAACAGCTTCGATATTGCCTGCTGCACTTCGGCGCACTCTTCCGCCAGCACGATCAGCAGTTCAACCTGTCGCGCGCTAAGTTCGACTATTCCTTGCATTCATGTGCACCTTTAACGCGTCGACAATATCGATCGCGTCCTTTATCCCTTCCAGCTTCAGGACACGCCGCAGCGGGCGTTCGGTTTCGTTGACGTCGTTCCACTTGCCATGCAGTTGCGACAAAACATCGCGCAGCGCGGACATGTAACCGATCGGGATCGGACCCGGATCCCCCGGCAGCTGCGATTCCAGTTGCGCGGCATACTCCTGCGCCTTGTGCAGTTCTTCCTTGAACTTCGCCAGCTGTTCGCGATGCTGGTCGCGTTCCTTCGCCGTTTGCATGGCGAGCCGGTCGTAAGCGTCATTCTGCGCTTTCAGCGAATCGTTAACCGCTTTGAACTTGTCCTTCAGTTCGCGAAGTTCCTTTTCCAGCTGGCAGCGCGCGTCCAGCAGCCCGCCTTCCACGACACACTGCCCGGCAGACAGCATAAAGTTGTCCGCTTCCAGTCGTTCGATGTCGCGCTGAATGTTACGCGTCAGATGTCGCGCCATGCGCCCCGCTGCATTGCGTTGTATCCCGCTGTCCTGCAGGTACTGGTAGATCGTCACTTCCAGCGACGGCTTATCCTGTCTTTCTTCGGTCATGTGTTCCACCTGAATGCGATATAACTGCACGCCTTATTCGGCAAGTTCTCCGCCGGCGTGCCCTTCGGCACCAGCAGAATAATGTCGTCCCCGTTGCGGCTGGTATGGTACACATCCGCGTCGGGGAATTGATTGCGACAAAACGCGACGCTTTTATCGACCGATAGCGAATAGAATGCGACGCCGTGTCCGTTCTTGAATGCTGCGCGAACGTTCACGTCGTCGACCGGGTACTGGTGCGCTTCCAGTCGATCCGGGTTATCCGCTTTCCAATCAAACGTCATCGACCTTCGGGAATTTGTATTTCATGGCTTCCCCCTTCTGAACTTGTCGCGTACGCTGGCGTCGTCTTTTGCGACACCGGCATCCGCTTCCGCTTCGGCTTCCTTGAACCAGCCGAACAAGTGACGCCCCGCGATCTTGATCAACGGGAATAGCATGATCACTGCCAGAACAATGATCACTGCTGCACCGACGTATCGCATCATGACGGCATCCCCTAGCGCGAGATCTTGAACGCGTTTTCGAGTACGCCGTTCAGATCCATAAGTGAATTCGTTCCCGGTGCACCTGTCGGCACGCCGTAGACCTTGACGTTCGGTCCAAGGTTCTGCGCCCATTCGATCGCGGCGACGTACTGCGCGCCCGGTCCTGTGTACGCGTTCGTCAACAGACGCGCGCCTTCGGCTTCTGCAGACTTCACCGCCAGAATGCCCTTCGCGATTTCTTCCTGCTTCAGTCGTTCGCCTTCACCTTCCAGCCGGCGTTTCTCGCGTTCTGCTTCGGCTTCCTTGATGCGCTTCTGTTTCTCGCCTTCGGCGATGTTCGCGATCTTGACGGCGGTATTCTCCGCCGCTTCCGCCTTGCGTTCTTCGATGATCACCTTCTGCGCGGCCATGGCTTTTTCTTCCAGTGTCGCAACGAACTGCGCATTCGTGAAATCGATGTCGCGCAGGTTGACGGTAATCAGGAAGCCGCGTTCCTTCAGCTTGTTGTCGAGTATGGTTTGAATCGCCTGCTGTACGCCTTCACGCCCTTCGCTGGTGTAGATTTCATCCGACAGCTTCGACGGCACCTTGTCGCGTATCGCGCTGCGCAGTGCAGGGAACACGACTTCTTCCCAGTAGTCCGGCCCGATGTTTTCGTGGATCCACGGCACGCGATCAGGCTGCAGTCCCATTTCCAGCGACACGTCGATCAGTACCGGCTGACCGTCTTTCGTTTGTGTCTCGACGTCTTTCAGCACGTACTGGCGAAAGCGTACATCGTAGATCGGCACATCGTACGTGACCGGATTGATCCAGTGCAGACCGGTGTCCAGTGTGTCGTCCTGCATTCCCTGCCCGATGCCGATCTTCTTCACTTTCAAACCGGTTTCACCCGGATCGATGTCGGTCAGTCCGAACACAAAGAACAACGCCAGTATTGAAACAAGACCGACGCCAGCGCTTAAAGATATTATGTTCCGCATTAGTTGTTCCCCTGCATCTGGTTTGTTTTCGCGACTTGTGAGTACAACCAGTACACGCCGCATTGTGTACAGTACAAACGCTTCCCGTCGCTGACGATGCCGTGATCAGCGTCGATCGGACATTCATACATTTCTTCGTACCACAAAGATTCCTGCATACTCTGCGGATGAAGATCTTCTGTTTCGCCCTGCGATTCTGGCGGTAACATTATCGTCGACTTATTTGTCATATTCGTGTAACTCCGTTCTCATATCACGTAGTGCAGATTCAAACTTGTCGCGGTTGCGTTCCGCGTACGCCATTTCCAGACGCCGAAGGATCAGCTGTGCATCGGAATAGACGGCATGATTCAGATCCCGGTATACGTCGCGCATGGCAAGATCCAGATCGCCTTCCGCGCATGTGAATGTACGCTTCCATCTGACGCTTACTTCGTAGTCGCGCGTGACCTTGTACGGTGTAGACGGTTCCGTTATGTCTTCGACCTTGTACGTCGGCAGCGTCCACCATTCTTCGGCTGGTCGATAGTTCCCGGTATACTCCGGTCGCAGTATGCGCAATAACCTAGACACGACAATTCCATCGCGTAGCGATCACAGTGAGCACACGCGCTTCTTCGATCGTGCCGTAGCGGAACGTATCAGGGTTCCACGTTTCGCGACCGGTCAGTGTCAGTTCGTCAGACTTCTGCATGGACATGCCAGCGCCGCACCCGTCGCAATCGATGTCGATCATGCTACCCTTCACGTGCACGCGCGGATCCGTGCCGCAGAATGGACACGGCAAAAATTCTATGTTCTCGACCGTAGTGCCCATACTTCGTTCCTTGTGTGAGGACAGATCTTTTTGTGGTCTTCGATGATCATGTTCGCTTTTACCAGTTCATTGACACGACCGCAGACCGCGTTGATCGGCATTGCCAGCAAGTGCGACAATTCCTGTCGCGTGTAGTCGTACTGCCGGCCCGACACGATCAGCTTCAGCACTTCCGCGCGCTGCGTGCTGCCCTTGCCTGACTCAACAAGGTCGTTGTATGCCTGAATGCTTGTATCACGTACCGCCATAATTCACCCGTTATAGATGCGCCGGCGGGTCGGGCAATTCGAACGCAGATACGTTAACGAATTCCCGCCGACGCGATGACTTTACGCCGCGCAGGATACGCTGGACGTCGTTATCTGCAGCCGGCCCAGCCCGACAAGCACGCCGATGTATTCCAGTGGCAGATCGACTTCGACACGCGCTTCGACCTTCACCCTGATCTGCGCGACATGACTTTCATAGCGGACAACACTGACGATCGTCTGTCCGTTGTAGCCCATTTCAGCGTCCTTGTGATCGATCGCCCATTCCGCCAGCTGCCTGACGTGCTCGACGTTGTTCGGGTCGTAGTAGCCGCCCCACTTGCCGATCGACAGCTGCGACAGGATACCGACGTCGCGCTGTATCATTGTGGTGAACTTGTCTTCAAGTGTGGCGTCTTCCAGATCGAACGAAAGTCCGACGCTTAACAGTTCCCCTATGATGCTGCGCTGGTACTCTTCGACCGTATGCAGCGCATCGTATTCGTCGATCTGTTGCAGTGTTTCTCGCAGTGTCATCATGTTCGTGTCCTCAGTTTGTGCTGTATCTGCTGCAGCGTGTGCTTCGCTTCGTTGCGTTGTTTGCGACAGATTTCCAGACCCTGTCGCTGTTTCCTGATCAAATGTTCGCAGTCGCTGCGCTGGCGTTCCAGCTGTTCCAGCAGGTACGCGCTGCGTGTTGCGATGCTCAGGATCCTGTGATTCGTTTCCCCTGTCTCGTTGTAGTTGATTGCCATGATCGAAACCCGATCATGATAGTCGATCAGCTGCTGCACGGTTTGCGGATACGCATCCGCCAGCCGGCGCAAGTCCTTGCGCATTAGCCAGACAACAAACCGCGACAGCAGCCGGCTGATCATCGACGGCGCTTCAGTCTTCAGCTGCAGCTTCGGTTCGTGCTGCACGGTTTTCGGCCTTGAACACTTCCCAGCGATTGATCAGGTTCGTGACGCTGGTAATCTGGCGATCCTTCGCGTTCGCGTAGTTCGCAGACAGGAACACGTCGAGTTCCTTTTTCACGTCAAGCTTCGCCTGATGTGCCATCGCTTCAGCCTGCTTCGTAAACTCTTCGCCGTCGTCCGTAACGTACATCGGTTTGTTCACTCGCCTGATTGACATGCTAGTCCCCTTTCAGTTGTGCCCGTTCATAGTCGGGCCATGGTAAGTGCGCCCACGCGTCAAGCCGTGCAATGTCGCCGACGCGCTTCGCGCTGATTCCGTAGCGTTTGCCGATTGCCGGGTACGTGTACTGCGCGATCAATTCCCGCAGTCGTGCGTACTCGACAAGATCTTCACGAATCGCTTCGACGGTTTCGTTGTCCAGTATAGCGTTCGGATGATCTTCCCCACGTCGCAATCGCGCGTCGCCCTTGCTTGCTTTTCGCATCGATGTGTCCGTTCTGTATGTTCTGTTCCAGTTGTTCTTCCGGCGGCATCTTCAGCCACAGGTTCGGATACCAGTGCCCGGATAAATCCCACGCGCCCCACGGCACGCTAACCTTGATGTCGTCAGACATTAGTGCAGATCCCCCGGTGCCGCGCCATGCGGTGCGGGTTCTGCTGCGCTTGTACTGGTCAGTGCGCTGCGTGCCTTGTCCATGCGACTGTGTAGTCGTTCCAGTTCGTCGGCGTTCTTATTCAGCTGCCTGCACGCCGCCTTGATTTCGTCTTCACTGCGCGCGATGCTTTGTCGCAGCTGCTTCTCTTTCTTCCCGGCCATGACGAACGCGATAGACGCGCCGATGATCACGCCGAAGGTTCCGCCAACAAAAAAAGCTGACCCGCATTCCATTACGTAATCCCCGCATGTTTGAGTAAACGCAACACCATCGCAGCGGCCAGCATAAATGCAGCGACGGCTATCAACGCAGCGCGCAAACAGCGCCACACGAATTCCTTTGCGTTCATCCCCTGATTTCTAAATTTCTAACACGTGACAATTATGCCACGTCAAAAAACTGCGTCAAGAAAAAAGTTCAATAATTTGTGTCGCCATGCAGCCGGCCATAAAGCCGTAATAGAACGCCAGTAGACAGGCGATCCATGCAACGATGCGGCGGCACTGTGCGTCACAGTCTCCCATGATCACATAGCGCCGCCGCGACGATTTCCTTTAACGCTTCTTTAGTGCGCGCGGTGTCACGTTACCCGGTGCACAGAAGTCCAGTCCGTAGTCCCGTGCCGTCCTGACAAGTGCCGCATCTTCCGCGACTTTGGCCCAGTGCAGCAGGTCAATGTAGACCCGGACAAACTCCCGGCCATGTCCTGCGCTGCCCTTGAAGTAGACACCGTTCACGATAGCGTGTGCCATTTCGTGACAGACTACAGGGACCGACCGCGCCCATCTTGGAAAGACGACCTTGTGGCTATGGTCATAGAACGCGCGTCGCGCTCCCTGTCCGTGACCGACGTCCGGTGTAATGATTCCGTAACGTTTCGAAATCTTTTTCACCAGCGTCTTGACAGATCGCATTTCGATGGTCGGGTAGTCGTAAATGCACAGCGTGTGGTTTTCCCATGTGTACACTTTCTTGCGTTGCGTGTCTCGCATCTTCGTGTCCTCTAGCTGTTAATGAACTGCAGCGTCATTGATACGCTACAATTACATTATAACAAACGCACTTTTGCGAAATCGCACGAAACCCCTATTTTTATAGCATTTCGTGATCTAAGCCGTTGACTTATAAGACGCGAAAAAACACTTGACACCTATTTTTATAGGACGAAATGCACGTCTACGCCGTCAATTTGATCATAGCGTAAACAGAAATTGCATATAAAACAACGACCAAAAAAATTAAAAAAATTATTTTTCTACTCTTCATGATGTTCCTTCACGAAGTCCTTTACCAGCCACTTCGCGAACGCTTCGGCGAGTACGTCACTGCTTATCGTGCCGACCTTCATGTTCGCGTCGCCCGTCGCGTTAACGTTAATTACAAGCACCGACAGGTCGCGCATAACGACGACAACGTTCGCGCCCCACTCGCCGACTTCCTGCGACTTGATCAACGCGTTTTCGTCGTCGTGTATCTGGTGCATGATTTCGCCCATTGCATGTTCGATCGGATGTTCGTCATTGTCATCCGGTAGCACGGCGATCATGTTTCGATATTTATTCGCTAGTTCCAGTGTCATGTTTGCATCCCCTGTTCAGTTGTAACGCGACAAGTTTTTACGCGTTAGCTTTTTCATCGCGCATCCCCTGCATGTACTCTCCGCCCTTTGCGTCGATGATACGCGACACAACCGCGTGTGACACTTGGCAATTGCGCGAGATCTGACCGATCGACATATCTGTGCGGTAGTAGTAGAACAGCACGCGGTCTTCGAGTTCTGGCCGCGTCTGGAAGCGCCCTGTCGTTTGTCGCCTGCCGGCAGTGCGTCGGGATCCGGTTCCGTAAAACGGCACCCTGCGGACCTGACAGACGAACACAGCGACGTCGTCCGGGTCGGTGATACATGTCGTAGATTGCGACACGCGATAATAGTTTTCACCGGGTCGCCGGATGCCGTCCTTCACCGGATCGTGAATTTTGTCGCGCATGGAATTTAACGTCGCCGCCTTTGCGTTCAGCAGCAGTTCGCGCGCGGCAGTCGCCGCGCCCATGGTCGGATAGCATTCGTGCGGGTAGTGTTCTTCACCGACGTCGTCTGTCGCATCCTTCGACACGTACAGCATGAAAACTTCCTTCATTCGTCCACCTTGTAGTCTGATTTGATAATCCCGTTTTCCCGCGCACCGACGATACACGGATGCACGTACACGTCGCGCTGCTTGTCCGTGCCGCGATGCAGCCGGCGGTAGTGCCCGCGCCGCACGTGCATCGCCGGCGATGCGTGTGTCCCTATGTGTTCGATGTAGCGCTTGTCGTTATGCTGTGGCAGCTTGATCGTATGGTACTGTTCCAGCGCGATGCCTTTCTTCTTCGCGCGCATCTGCTTCAGTCGCGACGGCGTCACCAGTTCAATGTCGACGTTTATCGCGTTAATCAGCGTCAGTATGTCCATTAATATTGTCGCGCCGCTATCGCACATGTTTAATGCTTCGTCTTTGAAGTCCGGCTTGATGTCAAAACCGCCGGCAAACGAAATCAAGCGACGTTCTTCAAGGCCGCTGTCATCGACAATTGTATCGATTCCCCATTTCAATATCCCCGCAGTCATGAACGGCACGAACAGCGGCTGATCATTCCAGCGCAGGTACGGGATCATCATCGTATATTCGTTGTCTTCGTCTTCGATGCAATGCAGCGCGCAGGTTGCGACCTGTGCGTGCACAGTATCCCCGTCGCTTATGTCAATATCGTAGAAGAACACACAATCTGGAAACGGCAAACGCTGCAGCGGAAGATTTTTCTGCGGGTCATAGCCGTGACTGTCCGGCACGTTATACAGATCGACGATAAACATCTTCGCCCGCAGTGATCGTTCGCCCATGGTTTGCGCCCAGTGATGCGCCACAGGTTCGTCTGTAATTTCGAAATAGTCGCCGACTTCATTTGTCGACTGCCGCGTCGCGTGCAATAGGTTCATGTACTCCCCCGGCATTTCACGGAATGCCGTCATCGTACGACGGAACATGTCGATCTCTTTCGCGGTTGTGTGCACGTACTATCCCCCGTAGATTGTCTGCTTTTTGTCCAGCTTGCGCAGTGCCTGCGCGACGCGTTCCAGTTCGACAGATGTCTGCCCCTTGTACACGCGCAGCTTGTCGATGAACGTCTGCGCCAGCACTTCGCGCGCTGTCGCGTTAAACTTGGCGCGTTCCAGCCACGCGTCGAAATCTTCCCCGGCTTCCGGCACCGCCGCGCGCAGCGCTTCGGCCTGCTCCACGGTCGCGCCGTTGTCGATCATGTCCTGCAGGGTCAGATCCCCATCGCGCACCGCATAGCGTAGCAATGCCACTATACACGCCCTGTCGTCGTCCCTGAAGGCGTCAGCGACGCGCATGACGTGGAACATATAGGGAAGCCCGTCCGCAGTCGTCTGCGTCGCATAGACCCTGTGAGCGATCCCCAGTGCGGTTTCAATGTTCATACGATCCCCCTAGACATTGCGACGGCGTTCGGGTAGCCGTACTGGTTGAAGCTGAACGTGTGCCGCTTCGGCAGCAGCGTCTGCAGATCGCGCACGCAGCGCGCCCTGTAGCGCGTGTTGTCGTCCACGTGCACGCCCTTCGCGATGCACCTGTCGCAGAAGCGGATGTCGGCGATCAGATCGCGGATAAAGTCGTTCCGTTGTCTGTTCATGATTGTTATGCCCCTTGAAGAATTTCTTCGGCCCATTGCTTCGCCTGCTTGCAGGATCCTGCGCCTTCCAGAACGCGGTAGCGACCGTTCTGGTCCTTGGTCGACCGATCGATCAGCACCCAGTGGAAGCCGGCCCTGTCGTAGCCATTGCCGCGCTCGTAGCGCTTTGTGATGTAGAAGCGCTTGTCGGCGCTTTCGTAGTTGCGATGCCGGTAGCACTTCTTCCAGCTAGGACCGCAGCTGTCGTGGCTTTCAATGTGCCATTTGATCATTGTCGTGTCCTCGGTGTGTTCGTTCAGTGTGGTTACAGTATGCAGGGGGCTGGCATAAATGTCAACCCCCTGCGACACATTTTTACCGCATGTAGGCGATGGTGTAGACGCCAGCGCAGGAAAGTCCGTGATCCGCTGCGAAGACGTTGCCGCGTGCGTGCTTCGCCGGTGCCTTCCAGCTGGCCGGCTTGTAGATGTCGCCGGTCACTTTGTCGATGAAGGCGTAGACGTAGCAGCTGCCCGGTCCCTTCTTGATGACTTTCATGTACTTGCGACCGATTTCGGCGTCGATTTCCTCGCGAAGCTCGACGGGGAAGTTGTTCTTCTCATAGTCGGCTTCGATCATTTCCTTGACGCCAGCGATGAAGGCGTTGTAAGCGATGACGAATTCGTAGTTCATTGGTTTCATTGTCGTGTCCTCAGTGGTGTGTTCGTTCAGTGTGATTACAGATTAACCCCGCCCCGCATAAATGTCAACCCCTTTAGAAAATTTTTTTCGCGATGGTGAAGCTGTGACCGTAGGCATGGCAGCTGTAGACTTCCTTGCCGTCGGCCTCGACGATGACGAGCGCGTCGCGGGTAAGTTCCGTGCGGACCACAAAAGTGATGATAAGCGGAAGGCAGCTGGCGATTGCGATTATGGCGTTGATCATGGTCGTGTCCTCTATGTCGTGGTGTCTTGCTTAATTTCTATAATACGCTTATCGGCATAAATGTCAACACCTTTAGAAAAAAATTTACCGGTGTTTTTTGCACCGGTGCAGGTAGCCGAAGACCGTCTTCACGCACCCGCACCAGTACAGGTTCCCATAGCCGAACGGATCCCCGCAGAAGACCACCCGGCGAACCTTCATAGCTCGAAGCTGCCGTCGTAGCACTCGACCTTCCCTGCGGCGTTCTCCCGCAGTTTCCGCACCAGTTCGACGTCTATGTCGGACTGATCCTGTATCGCCTTCACAAGCTCCCCCAGACGCCCCAGCGCCAGATCTGCGTCCCTTGCTTTCGTCTGGTACGACACCGACGCCGTAACGCCCGCCATGAACGACCCGCGTTCCGCTTCCATCAGGTCGTCCGCCGGCACATCCGGGAACGCCTTCGCGCGGAAGTCCTGCCACATCTGTTCGAGTATCGTCATTTCTTCACCCTGTGGTTATACGGTAGATATTCCTCGACGTAGACCGCGTGCGCGTCTTTTATGAAGCCGTTGTCGGCTGTCAGGCAAAAACCCAGCGCGATTAGAGAATCATACAACCCGCTGCAGGTTTCGCAAAGTCTTTCGCAGCCGTCGATCACTTCGACTTCTTCTTCGTCCGTGTACCAGTCGTCCGGGTCGTCGCCATCCTTGACCAGTTCTTCTTCCGTTTCCATGTGGTACTTCCACAGCCGCCGCACGCGTTCGCCTGCCGGCTTGTGCTCGCTGCAGCCGTAGCACCGAAAGTCGGTCATTGCGACACGTTCCGGTTCTTCGACCTGAAAAAACCAGTCATAGTCGTCGTCGCAGTAGCATGAAATCCCCATCACTCGCCCCTTATTCGCGGCACGCACTTATCGCGACGAATTCGCGTCAGTCGCACACGCGCGCATAGATTGTTCTGCGTATCCGAACTGCGGATCATCACAGCCTTCGCGCTGTTGTACGCGATAGAATATTCACGGTACGGCAACATGCACGCCGCCCCGGTTGCAGCCGATACAAAATCCATCGCGTAGTGAATCGCATCGACGCGATAACGAAACAGCTGCACATCGTCGAACGCGTTTGTCGTAACTGCGTGCACGTAATGCAGGACGCGTTCTTCTTCCAGATCTTCTTCGTCGTCGATCGTGGATACGAATTCGAACTGTGTCCCTGTCATGCCCCTGCCCCCGGAAACAGCGGATCGTGATCGACCCTGCGCCCCAGCTGGTTGTCGCGTTTCAGTCGCCACGCGTCCGGCCCGACCTTGACGTAGATGCCCAGCTTGACGCCGACGTCCATCGCGCGACGGATCGCGTCCCCTGTAACGTATGACGTTACAGCTTCGCGCAGCTGTTCGTACTTCACGCGTTCATAACCCAGACGCGCGGCACGTTGCAGAACATAGACGCCCACGGCAGAAAGCATCGCGCGGTCCTGCATGTCGCAATCGGCGGACATTTCAAGCGCCATCGCGTCGGTGTCAGGCAGCGCCCCGGTAAAGATCACAGCGCCATGATCGAAGATCCATTCGCATACGTCGCGAAACGTTGACGACCGCCGGCTGAACTTGTGTTCGAACGCTAACTTCCCGGAGTACACGCGGACGATCCAGTAGCGCCTGTTCGACGTGATGATTTCATAGCCGTGTTCTTTACTCTTCATCGTTGCCGAATAGTTCGTAGTGCGACGGCACAAGCCCCCAGTGTGAGTAGTCGCCGATGTACATCATGCAGCGCCTGCCGGCCAGCGTCAGCCCGTCTTCGTCCGTGATGTACTGCAGCTGCGTTGTTAGCCATGGCGTCGAAACGTCTGCCAGATGATTGTAGAAGCGCGCCTGCTCGCTCGAATCATACGCGGCGAAGATCTCCGCTAACTGTTCCGGCGTTATTGACGCGATAGTTTTCTTCAGCTGTTCCAGTAGTTCGTCACTCATGTCGCGAAGTCCTCACGCGGACAAAACCAGTCATCCTTGATGATGTGCCCGATCGCTTCGATGTGCCCGTGCCCGCCGGTAACGCGTACCGTCTTGCCGGGTAAGTCGTCCCATCTTTCGACGCCTGCGATCTCTAACACGCGCCAGATAAAGTGCCCGCAGTACGCGCCGCCGCGCGCCAGTTCTTCCGGCGTTCGCTTCGGGTTGTACAGGTTATGCCCGCCGAAACCCTGACCGCTGCCGCCGTAGTCAAGATCCAGCCACACAGTAAGGCACCCGTGATCTTCTTTCGTCAGGCGCGCTGATTTTATTATCGCGTTGCGTGTTTCTATTGTCATATTAAATTCACACTCCCTTCTTCCGGGTACTCTTCCAGCCAGCAGTACACGGTGCCGTCTTCCCTGCGTTCGATTGCCACGTCGGTGTCGCGTTCCTGCTGCGGTTCGTCTTCGTTTGCGACATAGCCCAGCGCCTGTCGCAGCTGTGCCGCTGTCAGGTACATGCGCAGGTTGCCTTCTTCACGATGGCGCTGTGCTTCAAGATGCGCCTGCAGGTTTTTCATATCCGTCTGTAGTCGCTTGATGCACT